>ERZ859817.13-NODE-13-length-117782-cov-2.543809_pt1 | contig 117782 bp, 114 predicted proteins | sample MGYA00509986_ERZ859817 | MGnify/ENA primary metagenome ERZ859817 (study PRJEB30046, sample SAMN00715155) | human gut metagenome | study: EMG produced TPA metagenomics assembly of the A metagenome-wide association study of gut microbiota in type 2...
GTAAAACACCCACTAATTCTGTTATCCGATAGCTTTTAGTAGGTGTTCGCCCCATAACACACCCAGTAATGCCCCGCAACACATCATCGTAGCTCATCCTCTTAACACATTTTCCCAGCCCAAGCCTCAATCAGCCCTCAACACAGTTTCCCCCATTACAGGTCAAACAGTGACAACTGGTTGCTGTCTGTCATATCTCCAAGTATTCCAAGCTCTGAAAGCTTATCAATCGCTGACTGTCCTATCTTGGCTCGCTGGCGTAAGTCATCCTTTGATAAAAATTCGCCATCTCTGGCGGCTATCTCTATTGACTCTCCGGCGACTTCACCTACCTTTGATATAACCTTGAATGATGGCATAATCTTTCCATCAATTATCTGGAATGTTCTTGCCTTTGCCTTATATATGTCTATAGGTGTGAATTCATAGCCTCTTGCATGCATTTCCTGAACAATACGCATTACACCAAGTTCATCTTCTTCTGTATTAGAGATTGTTCCTTCTGCTTTCTTGGCTTTGTACTCAGCAATGTAGTGTTCAAGCCTTACAGGGCTCATAGCCATTTTCTCATAGTCAAATGCTGTGGCTCTTATACTGAAATAAGCTGTGTAATATGCAAGCGGATAGAACACCTTACAGTATGCAACACGCCATGCCATCATAACATACGCCGCAGCATGTGCCTTAGGGAACATGTACTTGATTCGCTCACACGACCATATATACCAGTCTGGTACACCGTGGTCAATCATATCCTGCTTCCACTCAGGCCATTCTTTGCATTTGCCGGATGCGACCTTACCCTTTCGGACCATTTCCATTATCTTAAATGATTCCTCTGAATCAAGTCCCTTCTGGATAAGATATATCATAATATCGTCTCGTGTACATATAGCTGTTGAAATAGTAGCTTTTCCTTCTTTAATAAGAGTCTGTGCATTGCCAAGCCATACATCAGTACCATGCGCAAGTCCTGCGATACGTACAAGGTCTGAGAAATACTGCGGCTTGGTATCCATAAGCATCTGCATAGCAAAGTCAGTACCAAACTCTGGTATTCCAAGTGCTCCTAACTTTGTGCCGCCTATATCCTCAGGCTTGATTCCAAGTGCAGATGTATTCTGGAACAGCGACATAACCTCTTTAGAATCAAGTGGAATCTCAAGAGGGTCAATTCCCGTTAAATCCTGTAACATTCGTATCATTGTAGGATCAAGATGTCCTAAGATATCCAGTTTTAACAGGTTGTGGTCAATACTATGGTAATCGAAATGTGTTGTTACTATAGATGTCGTCATATCATTTGCAGGGTGCTGTACCGGTGTAAATGAATGAATCTCTTCACCAATTGGAAGTACAACAATTCCACCAGGATGCTGTCCTGTAGTTCTTCTAATATCAATACAGCCTTCTGCTATTCGTTCTATCTCACATTTTCTCTTAACAATAGGAGGCTTGCCCTCAAGTGCATTCTTTGCTGACTTCTCCTCAAAGTACTTCATAACGAAACCATACGCAGTCTTTTCTGCGACAGTACCGATAGTTCCAGCTTTGAAGGTCTGCCCTTTTCCAAAGATAACCTCTGTGTAGGCATGAGCCTTACTCTGGTATTCATTGGAGAAGTTAAGATCAATATCAGGCTCTTTGTTTCCCTTGAAACCAAGGAAAGTCTCGAACGGAATATCAAATCCCATCTTATTAAGCTTCGCTCCGCATTTTGGGCATATCTTATCAGGCATATCGCAGCCTGCGCCTCCGGCAAATGCTTTGACTTCATCTGAATAGAAATCATTATAGTAGCATTTTGGACACAGATAATGCGGGCTTAACGGATTAACCTCGGTGATACCCGCCATTGTTGCTGCTAATGAAGAACCAACCGAACCTCTTGAGCCAACAAGGTATCCGTCATCATTAGACTTCCACACCAGTTTCTGCGCAATTATGTACATAACGGAATATCCGTTAGAGATAATTGAGTTAAGTTCTCGCTCTAATCGCTCAGTTACTATCTGTGGAAGCTCCGGACCATATATCTCATGAGCTCTATTTTCACAGATTGTTCGAAGCATCTGGTCAGAGTTCTCAATGAACGGAGGACATTTATCCGGTCTTACAGGCTCAATCTCCTCACACATATCCATAATCTTATTAGTGTTGGTTACAACAACCTCGTATGCCTTGTCGCTTCCGAGATAATCGCACTCATGAAGCATTTCTTCAGTAGTATGAAGATACAGCGGTGCCTGATTATCCGCATCATCAAAGCCTTTTCCTGCCATGATAATTCTACGATACACTTCATCCTCTGGATTTAAAAAATGCACATCGCAGGTTGCCACAACAGGCTTGCCGAATTTGTCGCCAAGTTCTACTATTTTACGGTTCAGATTGCGCAAATCCTCCTCATTCTGAACATAACAGTCTTCTTTCTCAATCATGAACCTGTTATTGCCAATTGGCTGTATCTCAAGATAGTCATAGAAATTAACTATTCTCGCTATCTCTGCTTCTGAACGACCATTTACAAGACTTCTGAAAAGCTCACCTGCCTCACACGCACTTCCTATAATAAGACCTTCCCTGTACTGGTTAACAAGACTCTTCGGTATCTTAGGGAATCTGTTAAAGTACTGCAAATGTGATGCAGAAACAAGTCTGTACAGATTAATCCTTCCCATCTCATTAGAAGCAAGAATTATACAGTGATACTGATGAAGCTTCTTTATGGCGTTCTCATCCATCTTGCCTTCCTCATTAAGCTTATCAACGTCAGGAATATCCCTGTCGTAAAGCATTTTAATCATCTTGACAAATATGTCTGCAGTCGCAGCAGCATCGTCAACCGCCCTGTGGTGGCTTTCAAGTACAACATTAAGATGCTTTGTAAGCGTATCCAGCTTATAATTATGAAGATTTGGCATAAGAAACTGTGCAAGAAGCACTGTGTCTATAATGGTAGTATCCACATTTATACCAATCTTCTCTGCCTTATTGATTATGAAGCTCGTATCGAATTCCGCATTATGTGCAACCATAACAGCATCCTCGCAGAATTCAAGAAACTTAGGCAGAATCTCCTCTATCTTAGGTGCATTCATAACCATCTGGTCATTAATGTGCGTAAGCGTCTCTATTCTGAATGGAATAGGAATCTCAGGATTAACAAATGTAGAGAATCTGTCTACTATCTCACCATTGCACACCTTGACTGCACCTATCTCTATAATTCTGTCAACTTCCGCAGAAAATCCCGTTGTCTCAAGGTCGAACACAACATATGTATCGTTAAAGCTCTGTCCTCTCGGATTCGTTACTATCTGCTTGGTATCATCAACAAGATAAGCCTCGACTCCGTATATTATCTTAAAATCAAGCTTCTCACCCTTCTTGGCATAAGAGCCTTTGAGGTCGCTCATCGTATGGAATGCATCTGTAAATGCCTGCACAACACCGTGGTCAGTAATTGCAATTGCCTTATGTCCCCATCTGATTGCCTGTTTGATAATATCAGATACATAAGACACACCATCCATATCACTCATCTTAGTATGGCAGTGCAGCTCAACTCTCTTATGAAGTGCGAGGTCATTACGCACCTGTCTTGTATCAGAGCCTTTTCTTATGCCCCACACATTGGCAATTGATATTTCCTGGTCGTACTTGTCAAATGTAGCATTACCCTTAATCTTTAAGAAATTTCCCTTCTTGATAACACCTGAAAGCTCCGGTACCTGCTCATTTTTTGCAAATACCTTTACTGTAATTGTGTCTGTAAAATCTGTGACATTGAACATAATAATAGTTCTTTCGTTACGGATTTCACGCATTTCAACATTACGGACCATACCGGAGATAATAACATCTCCGATTGCCGTATCTATCTGTTCAATCGGTGTTACATCACCGTCAAAATCTCTTCCATATAAAACATCTTCGTTAGCAGGCTTTCTGTTGTATGTCTTAAGCTCTTCCCTGCCTCTGTTATCGCTTGCAAAAAATGCTGCTCTAGCCGCCTTCTGCTTGGCTGCTGTCTCAGCTTTCTTAGCGGCCTTCTGTTCAGAAGTAAGCTTCTTATCATCCCTGCCGTCGGCATTATCTTCTGCTGCCGCCATCATATTATTCTCAATTTCTTTGACACGAAGATTAATCTTGTATGCATTTTCTCTCTCGTACTGGCTTTCCTTCTTCTTGGCATACTGATACTCAACATCTATCTCAAACCCGAATCTGTTCAGGAATATTTTCTTGAAATAATCTGTCAGTGTATCAGCATACTGATGTGCAAGGAAACTGTCCTCAATCGTGAATACAAGCATATCCTCTTTCTCAAACTCCCACTGGGAATTCTTTAAAAGATTATATTCAAGTGTCCAGTATTTCTCCAGCTCTGCAAGGATACTGTCATAATATATATCCATTACAGTCTGTGGCGTATACTGTGCTGACAAAACATATCTGTCGATAATCCGCACGTCCATGTTGGATATACGGAATATCTGTTTCTTTAATGCATCCTCAACCTTGAATATTATTGGTTTTTCTATTACCCTGTCACTCTTTATATAAACGCGTGCCAGAGAATTGGTCGATGTTTTCGAGACTTTAGTTACTTCAACATTCTCAAAATACACCGCCAGATCCTCTGGCAGCTTCAGCGTCTTAAACACTTCAAAAAATCTGTACATATGTATCACTCATTCCAATTATCAAGTTCATACCTGAGTGTATCAAGAAGTTCCTCTTCTGGAACCTTCTTAATAATCTCTCCATGTTTAATAAGTACTCCGCAGCCGTCACCGCCTGCAATTCCAAGATCAGTTCCTTTGCTTCTCCCGGTCCGTTAACTACACATCCCATTACAGCAAGCTTCAAGTCAAGGTCATACCCTGAAACCATTTTCTCAACCTTTCCTGCAAGGTCTATAAGATTAATTCTTGTTCTTCCGCATGTAGGGCATGAAACAACCTCTATTCCGCCTTTTCTTAAGCCAAGAGTCTTAAGTATCAGTTTCGCAGCCTCTATTTCCCTTACAGGATCATCTGTAAGAGAAACTCTTATTGTGTCGCCAATTCCCTGATTCAGTATAAGACCAAGTCCGATTGATGACTTAATGCTTCCTGAGAATATTGTTCCAGACTCAGTAATTCCAACATGAAGCGGATGATTAGTCTGTTTTGCAATAAGCTCATGTGCTTTAACACACATCATTACATCAGAAGATTTGATGCTGACAACAAGATTATCATAACCTAAGTCTTCAATAATCTTAACCTTGTCAAGTGCGCTCTCAACGATTCCCTCTGCTGTTACTCCACCATATTTCTCAATAAGGTCTTTCTCAAGTGAACCGCTGTTGACACCAACCCTGATTGGTATATTTCTTTCCCTTGCAACATCAACAACAGCCTTTATCTTGTCTGTTCCGCCGATATTGCCCGGATTGATTCTAATCTTGTCAGCCCCATTCTCCATTGCCATAATAGCCATCTTGTAATCAAAATGTATATCTGCAACGAGAGGTATCTCTATCTGCTTCTTTATCTCTTTGATTGCAAGTGCAGCTTCCTTAGTTGGAACTGTGCATCTGATGATTTCACAACCAGCTTTGGTAAGCTCCTTAATCTGCGCTACTGTTGCAACAACATCTTCTGTATGTGTATTAGTCATTGACTGGATAAGAATAGGATTGCCACCACCTATAACACATTTTCCTATCTTAACAACCTTAGTATTATCTCTGTACATAACCCCTGCGTCCTTTCTGTATTAGAACAATGCCATTATATCTTTAAACAATACAACAACCATAAGTATGACAAGAAGTATCATACCTATGAAATTGACAATTCCTTCATGTTCTCTCTTAACCGGCTTGCCTCTTAACGCCTCTATTATAAGGAATACAAGTCTTCCTCCGTCAAGTGCCGGAATTGGCAGCAGATTCATAACTCCTAAGTTGGCACTGATAAGTGCTGCAAGATTCATAAGATTAAGGAATACATAAAATGCACCATCTGCCTTACTTTCTTCAACAATCTCACTCATTGTGCTGACAGTTCCAACTGGTCCTAACAATGAATCAAACCCAATCTTTCCTGTAAATAACATTCCAAGACTCTGAATTACAGTCTTGACACTGTATCCGACTTCCTCCACTGAATACTTAAGCGTACCAATAGGAGAAGTCTTTACCCTGTCTCCATATACAACAAAGCCTGTATCATAACTTTCAACTTCAACCATCTTAGGCTCAACTGTCACATCAACATTTTTTCCATCTCTTGCAACCGTGAATACAACCTTATTGCCGCCGCTTGATGTAATAGCTTCTGTCACATTGGAACTATTCTCCATTGCAGTACCATCAACTGCTTTGATAACATCATTAGCTTTAAGTCCCGCCTTTTCAGCCGGAGAATCCTTGGTAACAGAACTTATGAGACAATTCTCATTCATCATAATTCCAACCTGATACTTCTGCTGCTTAATATGCTGCGGAGTAACAGTTGTTGTCATCTTTTCACCGTCTCTTGTAAATGTTATGTTAAGAGTCTTATCTGCATTATAAGCCCTGTAGAAATAAAAATCCCTATAAAATGTCACCTTATGTCCATTAACCTTAGTTATGACGTCGCCTTCCTGAAGCCCTGCTTCTGTGGCTGGCGAATTATCTTTAACAACGTCAATGTCACATGGATCATAGCCAAGACTTCCGACAATAACTACTGCACACACGAAAGCAAGAAGGAAATTAAATACCGGACCCGCTGCTATGACAGCAATTCTTGCCCAGACTGATTTACTTGCAAATGACTTTTCCATGTCATAGCCATTTTCAATAGCAAGCTTTCTTTTCTTAGCTTCCTTCTCTTCATCCGTAAGTTCTTCGTCATCATCTTCTTCTGACTGTATAACACTCATCTCAAGAAACTCATCACCAAGCATCGTACATGCACCACCAAAAGGAAGTGCTTTAATACAATATTCCGTCTCACCTTTTCTGAAATGTATCAGCTTCGGTCCGAATCCGATTGAGAATTCAACTACAGTTATGCCATTAGCCTTAGCTATTATAAAATGTCCGAATTCATGGACAATAACAATTATACTGAGTACAAGAATCGCCAGAATAACATTAAGAACCAACTCCTACCACCTGCTTTCTATCATGTCTGTTACTATCTTCTGTGTAGAGAGAATCTGCTCTACTGTTGGATTATTAATATAATCCACTTCATTCATGGCGTATTCTATAATATCCGGAATATCCAGATATTTTATCTTTCTGTCTAAAAATCTTGCTACAGCTACTTCATTAGCTGCATTAAGCGCAGTCGGGATATTTCCTCCACGAACTGCTGCCTCATAAGCAAGCTTAAGTCCCTTGAAAGTCTCCATATCCGGCTTTTCAAATGTAATATTAGCCAGTTCATAGAAATCAAGTCTTTCTGTATTAAGCTCTCTTCTTTCAGGATAATAAAGAGCATACTGTATAGGAAGTCTCATATCAGGACTTCCAAGCTGTGCCATAACAGCTCCATCCTTGAATTCAACCATTGAATGGATTATGCTCTGTGGCTGGACTATAACCTGAACCTTCTCGGCAGGTACTCCAAAAAGCCACTGTGCCTCCATCACCTCAAGCCCTTTATTAACCATAGTAGAAGAATCTATTGTTATCTTGCGTCCCATAGCCCAGTTAGGATGCTTAAGTGCATCCTCTAACTGTACATTTTCAAGGTCAGCTCTTTTCTTTCCTCTGAATGGACCACCAGAAGCTGTAAGAAGAATCTTCTCTATCTCACCACGGTTCTCACCGTTAAGGCACTGGAATATTGCTGAATGTTCGCTGTCAACAGGATATATATTAACATTGCATTCCTTAGCAAGACTCATAATAATATGACCAGCACACACAAGTGTCTCTTTATTGGCAAGTGCAATGTCCTTATGTGCTTTGATAGCTTCAACTGTAGGTGTAATTCCCATCATACCTACAACCGCTGTGACAACAATTTCTGCACTCTCAATTGTTGCAGCCTCAATAAGACCTTCGTCACCACTTACAATCTTAACATCCATATCACCGATAAGAGTCTTTAACTCTGAAACAAGTTCTTCTTTACCTATACATACAAGCTGTGGCTTGAATTCACGGACCTGTTCTGCAAGGTCAGCAACCCTTGTGCCCGCTGCAAGTGCAACTACGTTAATATCAGCATTTCTTCTAATAACATCTAATGTCTGTGTTCCAATTGAACCAGTTGAACCAAGTATCGAAACGTTCTTCATTATCAACCTCCAAAGACTTTGTTAATAACCTCTATTGCCCAGTAAACAACAGGTGCCGTGAATATTGCACTGTCGAATCTGTCCATAATTCCACCATGTCCCGGTATTAACTTTCCATAGTCTTTCACATCATGATTTCTCTTAATAGCAGATGCAGCCAAGTCTCCGAATATAGACAGGAATGCACCTATGAAGCTGGCTATTGCAAATGTATATACAGGATGTACAATTACATCTGACATCTTAGAGCTTATGGCAAATCCATATCCAAAGCCAAGAAGTGTCGCACCGACAACTCCACCTATTGCGCCCTCGTAAGTCTTCTTAGGTGAAAGCTTTGGAGTCATCTTATGCTTTCCAAGAAATACACCTGTGAAATATGCACATGTATCATTGCCCCATGAAGACACGAATATAAGCCATACGATATATATTCCGTCCTGCAGCATTCTTACCTGATAGATATAAGAAAGTGTTACAGCAACATACACTATACTGAAGAATACCCACATAACATCTTCTGTCTTATATTTTGGAAATGTAAATACATATACTGACATCATAAGTATGCATGAAGCTACAAGAAGCAGTAAAATATATGCCGGATCATTAAGCAAAAGAATAAAATAATAAGTAATTGCCGCTATATATCCTACAACTGCCAGTCCTGTCTTCTCAAGCTTCTTAACTTTAATAAGCTCATACATTCCAACAAGTGAAATAAACAGACTGAACCCGAATGTAACCCAGCCTCCAAAATATAGGCATGTGAAAAGTATGACTATGAGCACAGCTCCGCTCATAATTCTTGTACGCATAATCTACTCCTCCTTAACTCCGCCGAATCTTCTTTCCGTCTTATTATATTTCTCAAATGCTTTAATAAGTTCTTCCCTGTCAAAATCAGGCCAATAAATATCTGTGAAATAAAATTCTGTATAAGCAAGCTGCCAGCACAGATAATTAGATAATCTCTGCTCACCGCTTGTTCTTATAAGTAAATCTGGATCTGGCAATTCCCAAGTATCAAGATTATTACTTATTGTATCTTCATCTATATCTTCAGGCTTAAGACTTCCTTCTGATACCTTGCCGGCAATCTTTCTTACCGCTCTTGTTATCTCATCTCTTCCACCATAATTAATGGCTATAGTAAAATTAAGCCCTGTATTATTCTTGGTTTTCTCTTCAAGATTATTGATACTGTCTATAATATCCTGGCTGAGTTCATCTTTTCTTCCAATAACCCTGCATCGCACATTATTCTTCATGGATTTCTTAACACAATCCTTAAGATAAGTTCTTAAGATTCCCATAAGAGTACTTACTTCTTCTGTTGAACGTTTCCAGTTCTCTGTTGAAAAAGCATATACAGTAAAATACTTTACACCAAGCTCATCTACGACATAAAGCATATCTTCAACAACTTTGCTTCCCTGCACATGTCCCATTGTTCTTGGGAGATGTCTTTTCTTAGCCCATCTTCCATTACCATCAAGAATAACGGCAACATGCCCCGGAATCTTTAATCCGAGACTCTCGTTAAATGTATCCATATCTATGATTCCTCTCGCAATTCATTCAATTACAAAAAGGCTGTTGTAAAATATCCAACAGCCCTGACATTTTCTTAAACTGTAAGTATCTCTTTCGTCTTATCATCTATAGCACTATCAATCATAGCAATATACTTATCAGTAATCTTCTGAATTTCATCCTCTGAATTCTTAGCTTCATCATCAGAGATATCTCCTGCCTTGTTCTCTTTCTTTATTGCATCGTTGGCATCTCTTCTGATATTACGGATAGCAACCTTGGCATTATCACCTTTCTTCTTGATATCCTTAGCAAGTTCTTTTCTTCTGTCTTCTGTTAATTCAGGGAACACAAGTCTGATTGTCTTACCATCATTGTTAGGTGTAAGTCCTAAATCTGATACAAGAATTGCTTTCTCAATATCCTTAATAAGGCTTGCTTCCCAAGGCTGAATCTGAATCATTCTTGCTTCTGGTACAGAAACATTGGCAACCTGCTGGATTGGTGTAGGTGTTCCATAATAATCAACTCTTAATCTGTCAAGAATATGTGGATTAGCTCTTCCGGCTCTTATTGTTACATATTCTTCCTTTAAGTTGTCAACTGACTTCTGCATTCTTCCTTCAATATCTTTAATATTTTCCATAAAATCCTCCATTAATATTATATTAATCAACAGTTACTACTGTTCCATTAAACTTTCCTGATAAAGCATTAACTATGCTGTTCTCTTCTTCGAGTCCGAATACCATAAGAGGCATCTTATTCTCCATACACATAACTGAAGCTGTCATATCAATAACTCCAAGCTTCTTCTCAACAACTTCGTTGATTGAGATTGTATCATACTTCTTAGCCTCTGGATTTAGCTTAGGATCGCTGTCATATTTCCATCAATCGCCTTAGCAAGAAGAATAGCATCTGCATCAAGCTCAATAGCTCTTAATACAATACCTGTATCTGTTGAGAAATATGGATGACCTGTTCCTCCTGCAAAGAATACAACCATGCCTTTCTCAAAATACTTATTAGCTCTGTCCTTAGAGAAAAGCTTTGTCATGCTTCCACATTCGAATGGTGTAAGAATATTAGTCTTAAGTCCCTGTGAACGGAATATCTCTGAAACATATATACAGTTCATAATTGTTGCAAGCATACCTATCTGGTCAGCCTTAGTTCTGTCAATATTATCATTAGAACGGCCTCTCCAGTAGTTACCACCACCAATAACTACACCAACATCTGTTCCTTTATTAACTATTGTCTTAACCTGATTAGCAATATTCTCTATAAGCTCATCATTGTAGCCGCCCTCTTTCTTAGCAAGAGCCTCACCACTAAGTTTAAGTATTACTCTTTTAATGTTATCCATACGTGCCTCCAGTTATTTATTCTTTTTTCCTTTAATGTCAAATATACTTTCCATATTAACATCCGCATAACACTGTGAGCAGCGTCCGTCAATTGTTGCTCCATTATTAATCTGTACTGACTTTGACTTAATATCTCCAGAAATTATAGCAGATGAATCAATTATCACAGGTCCATGTACATCTATATCGCCCTTAACAGCTCCACCAATAACCGCAGATGTAGCAGTTATATTACCTACAACTACAGTTCCCTGTCCAATCTTTACAGCACCTTTTGCCTCTATATCGCCATCAACCTGTGCGTCATTCGCAAAAAATTCGTTAGCTTTAGAACTTCCTGTAATAGAACCGCTTACTGTAAGTTTTCCTCTGCATGTAACATTACCTTCTACTGTACCAAATAAATCAATAGAACCTAATGAGTCAAGATCTCCCTTTATTGAAAGTCCCTCCGTAATAACTGCAGTCTCATCAGCTATATATTCAGGATTCTCTGCTGCATTCTTTATATCTTCTTTTGTCTCATCTTTATCAGACACATTTCCCATATCTGTTTCTGGGGAAGAAGTATCTTCTGACATATCATATTCCTGTGCTTCCATCTTGAAAGCCTCTGCCATCTTGGCAAGTTCAGGATCATCTAATGTATTTACCATTACATCATCTGAGTCATCAGATGCCTTATTAGTATCATCTGGTAAATTATTGACTGATTCTGATAAATCATCTTTCAAATCTTTAAAAAATAATCCCATCAAATTATCCTCCATATCGTATACTGCAGTTTTACACAATATCACAGTTTGATAAGATTATAGCATATGCACGACAAATTTAGAAGTCTTATGACAACATTTTGTTATAATATCATTCTAAAAAAACCTCCAGAGTCTTATATAAACTCCGGAGGATTTTTAATACTCACCGTATATTATAATTAAATATTACTGTAACTGAGCTGCAACTTCTGCTGCAAAATCTTCGTTCTTCTTCTCAAGACCTTCACCAGTCTCAAAACGAACATATCCCTTAACTGTGAAAGCACCATTAGCCTTAGCAACTTCTGCAAGGTACTTAGCAACTGACTGCTTTCCATCCTCAGCCTTAACATAAACCTGATCCATAAGGCAGATTTCCTTAAGCTGCTTAGATACACGACCTTCTACTAATCCATTAAAGATCTTATCTGCTACGATATTAGCCTCATCAGCTAATGCAAGCTCTGCTAACTGTGCAGCTGCTTCCTTTGAAAGGAAGTTGAATAAGTACTGCATGTTGCTCTTATGCTCTTCGTATGTTGCAATATCAGCATCGCTCCATACCTTATCATTAATAGCCTTATCAATTAACTTGTTTAAGATTGGCTTTGGAAGAGAAGCTGGATCATTTAATGCACTCTTCTCTGTAATCTCTCTTAACTTAGCAAGTTCATCTGCTGACATATCGTTTCTGCTAAGGTACTGTGGGTTCATAGCTGCAATCTGCATTGCTACGTTAGTAAGTGCTTCCTTGATTGCATCATTAGAAGCGCCATCTGCTGCAACAAGAACACCAATTCTTCCGCCACCGTGAATATATGAAGCTACACAGTCACCTGTAATCTTCTGGAATCTTCTGATAGAAAGCTTCTCGCCGATTGTAAGAGTCTTCTCTTCAAGTTCTGACTGCATATCAAGGATAGCGCATACATCTTCGCCATCTCCAGCCTTATCAACTGAAGCCTTAAGTGCCTTGTCAGCAACAGCCTGTACAAATTCCTGGAATGTAGCATTCTTAGCCACGAAATCTGTCTCTGAATTAACTTCTACTACAACTGCTGTATTGCCTTCAGATGCAACTCTTGTAATACCTTCTGCTGCAATTCTTCCTGCCTTCTTCTCAACCTTAGCTGCTCCGCTCTTTCTAAGAACATCAACAGCTGCTTCCATATCACCATCTGTCTCTGTAAGAGCCTTCTTACACTCCATCATACCTGCGCCAGTAGACTCTCTAAGTTCCTTAACCATTGCTGCTGTAACTGCTGCCATTATATTATCCTCCAATAAAAATAATTTTAAAAATGCTTCAACCTGATAATATGTCAGGCTGAAGCATACATAAACTTAAGTCAATACTTAAATATTAAGCTTCCTCAGCTACTTCTTCCTCTACAGCTGGAGCTGCTTCTTCACCCTGATTAGCTTCGATAACTGCATCTGCCATCTTAGCAACGATTAACTTAACAGCTCTAATAGCATCATCATTACCAGGGATTACATAATCTAATTCATCTGGATCACAGTTTGTATCTGCAATACCGATTAACTTGATACCAAGTGCATGTGCTTCCTGAACACAGATTCTTTCCTTCTTAGGATCAACGATGAAGATTGCATCTGGAAGTCTCTTCATTTCCTTGATACCACCAAGGTTCTTCTGAAGCTTCTCAAGTTCCTTCTTAAGGTTGATAACTTCCTTCTTAGGAAGAACATCAAATGTTCCATCTTCCTGCATTGTCTCGATTTCCTTAAGTCTTGCAATTCTGCTCTGGATTGTCTTGAAGTTAGTAAGCATACCGCCTAACCATCTCTCATTAACATAAAACATTCCGCAACGCTCTGCCTCTGTAGCAATAGCATCCTGAGCCTGCTTCTTTGTTCCTACAAAAAGAATTGTACCACCTTCAGCAGCGATATCAGAGATTGCCTTATAAGCCTCGTCAACCTTACCTACAGACTTCTGTAAATCGATGATATGGATTCCGTTTCTCTCTGTGTAGATGTACTCAGCCATCTTAGGATTCCATCTTCTTGTCTGATGTCCGAAATGAACACCTGCCTCAAGTAACTGTTTCATTGAAATTACGCTCATTTTGATACCTCCATTGGTTAATTAATCTTTTGCGGGCTTCTTTTTTTCCGCCCCCCGGCGCGTATACCGGCACCAGCCGTAAAATCCACCAGCATGTTTTTTCACACAAAATGCATTATAACAATACATTCAATATAATGCAAGCATTTTTTTAATCTGACTGTGTTATTGTTCTGGCAATAGTCTCATATGAATCTCCAGGCTTAAGAGAATACTCACCATCTCTGATTCTGACAGCATATCCTGATATATCCATATATGTATAGAATGCCAGCTTATCTTCGATTATTCCTGCACTATACAGTATATCTGCTGCCTCAGATGCAGTTCCTACACCTTTGAATTCAATCTGGACTAGTCCGCTTCCATCACCGATAACAATACTTGCCGTAGGTCTTTGTGACTCAGTTTCTCTTGCCACCACAGCCGTCGTAGTTTCTTTATTAACCTGCGTCGTCTCTTCATCTGACTTTCCTGTAGTTTTCTGCGTTTCTTTCTCTTTGTTATCCGTGCTTTCCGTTGTAAATGCTATAACAGAACCACTGCTTTGCGTCTCTTTATTATCAGAAACAATGTAATTATTATTCTTTTCTATCATACCTGCAATTAGAAGAACAGCAGTTGCAACTATAAGACCAGCTCCAAAACCTCTTATATAATATCTGAACTTCATTGTTGTTTACCACCTTTATACAGATTAATCACAAGCCTTACTTCGCCAACTCCCATATTAAGTTTCTTAGCAATTTCCTTAACAGATACACCGGATGCATTCATCTGGAGAATTCTTTCATTATTCGAATATTCTTTATTAAGACTGTCTGCCTGTGTATTAATTCTGTCTTCAGCATTCTTAGCTTTCTGATTGCTTTTCTTTACTAATGCTGCAAGCCTTTCCTTTGCTATATCCTTTGTATCTTTACCAGACTTAACCGCCTGTTCATATGCCGGTTCTTTCCCATCACCTGTGCGGTCCTGTTCATGTTCTTCTGACAGGACTGCATTATCAGACATATCAGAAGTTCTTCCACTAATCTGTTCAACCTGCTTTTTTGCATAATTAACATCTTTAACTGTTGTCTTTACTTCTTTTGATTTTTCATTAAGCATGTCATACAAAAAAACAGCTTCATTATGATTTCTGTTAATCTCACCAAGCACACTCTCTGCATATTCATTCATTTCAAGAATCTTGGTGTTAGATATCTTATCAAGTGCAGCTTCCGTTTTTTCAGACAGACCACTTATCTGCTGCTTAATAACCTCGTCAACCTGATGTTTTACCATATCAAGCTGTGCCTGTGTCAGTTCCGCTTTAGCACTGCTCTCCACATTCTCTTTATCATCTCCAAAACTCATAACAACGCTGACAACAACACATATTACGCCAGCCGCTATAAGAAATATTTCTGTTGCGACCATTATATCCTCCACACCTCATTGTTTCATATCTTTACATCAAAATCAGCACTTTCCTGTCCTTTTACAAAGACTTTTCCATCATATTTCTTTTTCTTCCGTGAATTTCCCTCGCCGGAATATTCATTATTACTCTTATCCTTGGCATCATATTTACCAGTTTCATTATCAGCATTATCCTTCTTATTAACCTGCTGTGAGTGAACATTGATGTCCTTCTGAACCTGCTGCGTTATAGTCTGCTGCTCTGTCATAGGCCTGTTATCAGCATTATACTGTGATTTGGCAATATTGTTCTGCTGTTGTATCATTGCAAATTCCACCGGTTTAATAACCATATTCTGCCTCCTGTATCAAATGTGTCTAAATTGGCACACTTTTTATATCTGCACCCTCTTTAACAAACTGACAGTAATCATATTTCTGTTTAAGAAACATGCACTGGTCACCAAATGTAAGTTTAACACCAGCATACGCTGCATCACTTACTTTAATGCATGCATGCTTTTCTTCGCCTATCTGACCTCTTAATTCTTCAAGCTCTTTCTTTTGTTTATTAATCTCCTGTTCAAGCATTATGACATTGCGCATTGTTTTCATCTGTAATTCGTGCTTTGCTTCATCAAGCCCACCCTCTGAATCCTGTTTCTTTCTTAACGCATTAAGAAGTTGGTTAAGCTGTATCTTATTATCGCCCAGTTTCCCAAGGCTGTTCTTTAATTCATCTACTCTTCGTTTCATTGACGGATCTACTCCAACGCCAACAGATGTGTTTGTTCCCATGGCATTGCCTATTGTCTTAGCCTCTATCATATTAACAGCCTTAACATCTCCGCCTATTATAAGTCCGTTACGCCCTGAAGCCTTAATTGTACTCTTAGCTGTAACTTTGCTGTGCAGAATTGAATCCGCTTCGATACTTCCACCTGCTGATACATTTTCCGCACTCTCTATGAATTTGGATACAATATTGCCGCCAGCCTTGACAACAGCCCTTGTCATTCCCTGGATTCCTCTGTTAAATGTAATATTTCCCCCTGCTATTACTGTAGCCCCTTCCACAATTCCACTCACAGTAATATCTCCTGTTGCTTTAACAGTAAATCCTGCAAGAACATTGCCTTTAACTACAACATCACCTTCATAGTCAATATCTCCTGTGGAATTATCTACATTCACTAGTTCCAATACATTTGAAACAAATATCTTATCATTCTCAAGTATGACATGTCCGCTTACCTGTGACATAAGCTCTGTTCCATCCTCAGACTGTGACAGATTTCTTCCATACCTGAATATTACATGCTTAACTTTTCTTGGAGGAACTCTCCTTCCAAGAACATCTATTCCGTCATCTCCCCTGTCTTCTTTATGAAGTACAGCAACAACATCACCTTTGTTAACATGATTAATATTCTCAAGTGTATGAAAATCAACTGTTCCATCGTCATTCATCTTAGGGCGTGGTTTCAGTTCTGTATTAAACTTATATTCAATATATCCGTCGCTTCCATCTCTTGGCTGTGTACCGACAGCAATCTTATAAGCCTCTCCATATTCTCTATGGCTTAATATCTGTTCTATAATCTGATTATCTATACCATGTTTCACACCAAGATACTGAAGATCCTTAATAATCTCTCCTGAAGTAAGTACGCCTCCTCCAACAAACGGTGGATAGAATACAGCTTCAACTTTCATGCAATCTGCACTTATCCTGTAATCCCCGAATTCAGAATACTGATGTACCTTCTCATCTGAAACCTTAAGTTCCGTCTTCGTACTGCTCCCTGCCCCGACTGCCTGTGCCAGCTTAGCCGTGTCGCATTCAATCTTTTTCTTATCAAGATAATACATAACATCGTCTATATTTGCAGTTCTGCCTCCATTCTGTGGCGGATATACTATTATATATAACCCATCGTTCCTTGAATCAAACTGAAAATACCCTGTTCTACATCCTTCCACCATATGCTGTAACCCCTTTTACATACTTATATTAAAGAGAAAATACATAATCACCAAGTATTTTCTTCATCTTATTCAATGCTTTCGTATGAAGCTGTGACACCCTTGACTCTGACACTTCAAGTGTGAGACTGATTTCTTTCAATGTCATATCTTCATAATAATATAAAACAACAACACTTCTCTCTTTCTCAGTGAGAGAATCTATTGCTCTGACCATCATTTTCTTAAGTTCTTCTTTTTCTATAGCTTCCTCTGGCTGGTCAAAATGTGAATTACCAACAGACTCCATCTTAACCTCACTGCCTGCCTCTGTATATTCATCAAGTGATATAAGATTAGATGCTTTCATCTTTCCCTGCCAGTCCGCCAGTTCATCTATCGTAATCTCTAATTCAGCAGCAAGCTCCTCATCACTTGCTATATGACCTGTTTCACTTTCTATCTTTGCCATAGCAGCTTCAATTCTCTTCTGCTTCTGTCTTAGAGATCTTGGTATCCAGTCCATCTTTCTTATCTGATCAAGAATCGCGCCCCTTATCCTTAAGCTGGCATATGTCTCAAACTTAACATTCTTGCCATAATCAAACTTATCAATTGCATCTATAAGTCCAAATATTCCATATCCAACAAGATCATCATATTCCACATTATATCCAAGATACATATTGAGTCTTCCAGCAACCAGCTTAACAAGCTGTGCATACTCAACTATCAACTCATCCCTGTATTCTGCACTACGTGTGGATATGTAATTCTTCCACAGTTTATCTCTGCCTGCCTCATCCATGGTCAGTGCCCCCAATTAATAAAATATACTCAGATAATAACACAAAATCTGCCCAAATGCTACAATTATTCTTGCTGGGCAGATTCCTCCATATTAGATACATCTTCTTTTTCTTCGTCAGATGCTTTTTGTTTATTCTCTTTCTTTTCTGCTACTTTATTAAGTACAAATCTTATAAGCATTCCGCATATATAAAATGCAAGCATAACACATATAAGTATCCACATAAAATTAACCAGTGTATATCTGTATTTTATCATGATAACACTGGTTATAAACCCTGCCAGTAATGTTATTATGGCTGGTACATTTCTGAACTTATTCATAAAGCCTCCACTCGCAACAATTATGTATCACTAAAATCATATGGTTTTTAGCGGTTTTCCTACTGCTTTAATAACATAGTCTCCTGTTTCCGAATAAAACTCCACTGTTCTTCCAAAGTTTTCTCCGCAGTCCTGAGAAAGTATACTTATATTAAGGCTTTTTAGCTTTGCCTTAACCGCAATAACATTGCGTTCTCCTACCCTCAACGCTTCACTATTAGATCTGTTTGCAAACATCTGAGCCCCACCGGCAATCTTTGCAACAATTCTTGTATCAACCGCTCCCAGTGCTTTCATCTGTCTTATAAGTTCATCTATGCCAGTATCTGCAAATTTAGCAATATTAGAATTATTTCTAAACTGAGTACTATCCGGTAACATACAGTGGAGAAGTCCACCTATTTTCGTTACCGGATCATATAATGCAACTCCTACACATGAACCAAGTCCAAGTGTAGTGAGTGCATCAGGACATTTGCATGCCTTTAAGTCAGCCATGCCAACCTTTATCATGTTTCCCATAATCGTTACTCTTTCAAATATATCTTTTACACACCTAAAGATTCTAACAATTTGTCATATGACTCCAGTTCTGGAATCATAAGAAAATATCCATTAACAAAATCCAGTTCACCAAACTGTGACTGTATAAGTAGCAGTTTGTCACCATATTTACCAAATTCTGAAGCTGGAACGCTAAGCAATGCTCCTATCATATCTATTGTCATTTCTGGAACAGTAGATACCATCTTGAGGTTAGTAAGCTTAGAAATTGCTGTAAGATACGAACCCGATACAATATTACCTATTTCATTAAGAGCAGACATTTCCATGTCATTAAACTGAGTATCTGCCTCAATACCTGACTCTGTATCCTGCATCATAAGTGTATTAACAAGATGATGTGCTGATTTTGTATCAAAAAGAAACATCATCATTCCATACACATCCCCCTCAAATCCAAGCATAATACCAACTACTGTCTGATCTTCGTCTCCCATTATATCTGATATTTCATTAAAAGGAACAAGTTCAACCTTAGGTACTGACATATCCATCTTTTGGTTGAGCATCTTCGATAATGCAGTTGTTGCATTTCCTGCACCTATATTACCTATTTCTTTTAAAACATCATACTGAATATCATTAAGCTGATTCAAATCAATTTTTGACATACCTTCACCTCAAACACTAATTATTTTCTACAATAAGGCTTACAATATCCAGAAGTGAAATCAGTTCCCCATCTTTCTTTCCTATTGCATTAATATAGTTAGCTGCCGCATCATCATTGGTTGATCTGCTTATACGCTCTATATCTTCTTCTTCAAGTGTAACGACCTCTTTAACCTGGTCTACTATAACACCAATCGAAGCCCCCTCAACCTTTACTATTATAAATCTTGTTTTATCTGTAAGCTCATCCGGCTCTAATCCAAGTTTAAGTCTCATGCTCATAATTGGACAAATCTCGCCTCTTAGGTTAATAACACCTTTATAATATGACTGTGTTTTAGGCACTCTTGTTATGTTCTGGCTTCTTACAATATTGTCAATATATTTGATATCAATTCCGTACTGCTCATTACCTATCTTAACAACAATATACTGTACAGAAGTTGTTGATTCTGAATTCTTATCTTCTATAGCATTAACATTCTCCATTATCCGTTCCTCCTCTATACAAGTGTATTGGCATCGATGATAAGTGCAACTGAACCATCACCTAAGATTGTAGCACCACTTATCATGCGGTTAATATTAATGTACTTACCAAGTGACTTAATAACAATTTCCATCTGGCCAATAAGATTATCTACAACAAGTCCGGCAAGCTTATCTCCCTTACGGACAATTACTATAACTATATTGTCAGACTCTTCCGGTTCGCCAGGTACATCAAGAAGTTCTCTTAATCTTATAAGAGGAATTACATTGCCTCTAAGATTAATAACTTCCTTAGCATGAACATATTTAATCTCGCTTACCGGTACATCTTCAATTGTCTCAATTGAGCCAAGTGCAATAGCGTATTTTTCTTCTCCAACTTTAACCATAAGTGCCTGAATAATAGCAAGTGTAAGTGGAAGTCTTATACTGAATGTACTGCCTTCTCCATATTTAGTCTTAACCTCGACATCTCCACCAAGAGCTTCAATCTTTGATTTTACAACATCAAGACCAACACCTCGTCCGGATACATCTGTAACTTTATCTGATGTTGAAAAACTTGGCTTAAACAGAAGATCAATTGCTTCTTTTTCTGTAAGTGCATCTGCCTGCTCCTGAGTAAGGTTTCCTTTTTCAACAGCTTTCTGTTTAACCTTCTCTACATCAATACCATTACCATCATCTCTTACTTCTATGACAACATTGTTGCCCTCCTGATATGCATCAAGCCATATAGAACCAACCTCTGGCTTGCCTCTCTCAGCTCTTATCTCTGCGCTTTCAAGTCCATGGTCAGCAGAATTTCTTAATAGATGCATAATAGGATCACCTATCTCATCAATAACTGTTCTGTCAAGCTCTGTCTCCTCACCTGACATATAAAGTTCCATCTTCTTTCCAAGTTTCTTGTTGAGATCTCTTATCATTCTTGGATACTTGGCAAATACACTCTCAATAGGCATCATCCTAACCTTCATAACTGACTCATGAAGGTTAGTTGTTACTCTTTCAAGATATTCAATCTGTTCACCAAATTTCTGATTAACAGATGTTGTACCATCTTCTGATACACTGGCTGATACAAGCCCGTTCTTTGCAATAATAAGTTCGCTGACAAGATTCATAAGAACATCAAGTTTTTCAATGTCTACACGTACTGTGTGGCTCACTGTTTTGCCTGCCTTATTATTGTTAGCTACAGGAGCCTGCTTCTTTGCCGTCACTGGTGCAGATGGTTTTGTCTCTGACTCATCCTTCTTTTCTTCCTGCTTTTGTGTATCCTGCTTCTCTTCTTTATCATCTTCATCTGCAAAAGGAGTTGTTATAGCCTCTCCTGCAGCATCTTTAATTTCCGAAACATTCTTGATTATTCCAACTATTGATTCATAACTTTCTTCCGTTACAACAACAATGCTGAAATCAAGCTCGAATTTCTCATCTTCAATATCCTGTGCAGATGGCTCTGATTTGATAATATCACAATGACCTTCAAGATTCTTAAATACAAGAAATGCTCTGGCTGCCTTAAGAATACAGTTTTCATCAACACTTACTTTAATGATGAACACATTCATCTTCTTCTCAATTGCTTCGTTAACAGCATTCTTTTCAAAATCAGCAAATACCATGTTATTATATCTGGCATAAGTACCTGCAACATCTGTGCTTTCCTCTTTCTTCTCTTCTGCAGGAGCTTCTTCCTTATTAGCTTCCTCAGGTAATACTCCCTTATCTTCATTATTAACTATAAATGAGTTAAGTGCCTTAATTATTGGCTCATTATCATCAGTTCCTTCATCAGAAGTCTCCTGGATATTATTAACATACTGCTCTAATGCATCAAGGCACTGGAACAATACATCTACCATTCTTGAATCAACTTTAATATTACCATTGCGGACCTCTGAAAATACATTTTCCATATCATGAGTAAGATTCTGCATTCTCTTATAGCCCATAGTTCCAGCCATACCCTTGAGGGAATGTGCAGCTCTGAATATTTCGTTAATTGTATCACTGTTATCAGGTTCCTTTTCAAGAATCATGATACCATCACTTAAATTCTGCAAATGTTCATTAGATTCGTCGATAAATATCTCTAAATACTGGCTTACATCCATCTTAAGATACCCCCACATTCTTCGTTATAGTTTCTGCAATTTTATTCAACGGAACAACCTCATCAACCAGTCCTGTCTGTGCTATAGCCTTAGGCATGCCATATACAACACAGCTATCTTCATCCTGAGCTATAACATGAATTTTCTTATGGCTGGCAGAAAGAGTCTTTATTCCTTCCGTACCATCTGCTCCCATTCCTGTAAGGACAACACATGTAATCTCATCATAATTACACTGTACAAGTGACTTATACATAACATTGGCACATGGTCTTAAGCCATCTATAGGAGGCTCGTCATTAAGCTTTATCACATACTCAGATGCTTTCTTGACAACCTTGATATGTTTTCCTCCTGGTGCAATATATACCCAGCCTTTCTGTATAACATCACCATCTGCCCCTTCCTTAACATTAATATCACTTATTTCGTTAAGTCTGGCTGCTAAGGATGCTGTAAACCCTGCCGGCATATGCTGTACAAGTACCACTCCGGCATCCAGATTCTTAGGAAGCATTGGTATTACCTGTTGTAATGATTTTGGTCCACCTGTTGAGCAGGCAAGTGCAACAACCTTCTTACTGCCACTTTTAATATTGGTAAATCTTGAAGGATTAACCTTTGGAGGAATTGTATCATTAATCTCATTCCTGCGTCTTAAAGCAGATATTGCATCAATAGAAGCTTTTTTCTCCGATGAAATTAATGATGTCCTTCCTGATGTAAGCCTGCTGCCAGAATATCCTGATGGCTTCACATCCGTAGCCGACCTTGTTCTTTCCACAGACGCTTTGGAACTTGTTGCAACATTAAGCATATCATGTATACGCTTTTTAAAGTCATTGCCCTTAGTTTCAAAATAATTCTCTGGTTTGGTCACAAAATCAAACGCTCCATATTCAAGAGCCTGAATAGTTTCTTTTGCGCCTTCTTTTGCTACTGTACTTACAACAATAACAGTCTGCTCAATATGATTCTTTTGCAGCTTCTGTAATAATTCCAGCCCGTTCATCTTAGGCATATTAATATCAAGAATTATTGCACTGTACAGATTAGGATTAGATACAATCAAATCAAATCCCTCAAGTCCGTCTTTTGCAATAGCTGCGACTTCATACTCATTACCTTCGTTTATTATATCAGATATAACCCTTCTCATGAGTGCAGAGTCATCTATGACAAGTATTTTTTTTGCCATATTACAGCCCCCTTTCTTTCTTGCGAATTATTCTTTGCTGGGCAAAAACGTATTTAACAATATCCTCCGTATCTTCCTTCTGCATATTCACAAACTGAAGTCTGCTGTCATATACGCTGTCAGAATTCTGATTGCGCATTGACATTACAACCTTTGCCATCAGCTTCATATATCTGCTTCTGTCCCCTACCTGTATTGGAAAACTTACATTAACAATCGAATCCGCATCATATTGTTTCTTTGAAAAAAGCCTCAGTCCGCCACCGCTTATGTCAACAATTATTCCTTTGTCTTCCGGCATGACAAAATTATCCGGCAGTTTTCCGGTTACATCAAAATTCTTCCGTTCTTCATCCGTCAGCGGTATAATATCTGCATCAATAGTGCATTTCAGCCTGTAGAATTCCCTTCTCTGGAACTTTACAAGTGCTGTTTCAGGTCTTAATTCAACTGTAAATATATTTCCCTCTTTTCCTCTTGATTTTACAGTACAGTCAGATTTATAAATGTAATTACCTGTATAAAAAAAGGCTTCTATCATAGTTCCAACTTCAAGCACTATCATTTTCCCCTGTCTTGAAGGCATCGTACAGATAATGGTTTCATCATTGATATCCATTATCTGGCTTACAAGCATTTCTTTTGTTTCTCCGTTTTCTTTTATACGCCTGCTCTTTTTAAATAATTCAACCTTTCCACCTACAACAAGCTGTTCGAACATTCCCGCACCTCATTTCCTCTTAATCACATATTCTTTGCAAATACAGACCTTAGATATCCTCTTATGCCTCTCTTATGAACAGGAACATCTGCACCTTCTGACATCAGCGTGTTGCTATTTCTTCAAAATGCCTTGACGATGTGGCATTTGGAAAAATCATAGAGACCGGTTTCTGCTTCATAATTGCTTTTTTAATATTATTATCCTGTGGAACCGCACCTAAATACTGCATATTAATTTCAAGGAATTTCATAACCACAACATTAAGCTTTTCATACAGGCTTCTACCCTCAGCTTCAGAATCAACTCTGTTAGCTATCATCTTAATTGTTGTTTCATCTTTTTTGAAATTCTCATTCATGCTTAATGCCTTAAGGAGCGCATATGAATCCGTTATCGATGTTGGTTCTGGTGTTGTCACAAGTATCGTCTCCGGACTTGCGACAAGAAACTCCATAACAGCAGGAGATATTCCTGCACCGGTATCAATAATTATAACATCTGCCATTCCTTCAAGTTCTGAGAGTTTATTAACAAGCCTTCTTACCTGCTCTTTATCAAGATTGACAAGCTTTGCAATTCCAGAACCACCTGATATGAATCTTATTCCTTCAGGTCCTTCTGTTATTATCTCGTCAAGCTCCTTGCCCGCAAACATAAGGTCACTGAGATTATATTTAGGAATAACACCAAACATTACTTCAATATTAGCAAGCCCGAAATCAGCATCCAGTATAATAACTTTCTTCCCCATCCTTGTAAACTGCACTGCAAGATTAATTGAAATACTTGACTTGCCAACACCGCCTTTTCCACTTGTTACGGCAATAACACGCGAATTCGTAATGTTTTTTAAATTTTGTTTTTTAATTATATTGCGAAGATTCTCTGCCTGATCCATCATGATTTACCTCCCAATAATAATTTAGCAAGTCTCTGCTCATTAATTACCTCAATGTCATTAGGTACATTCTGTCCTGAAGTTGTATACGAAAGCTGTCCGCCTGTATAAAGCTTCATATTAAGCATATTCCCAAGGCTGCATGTTTCATCTAATTTAGTAAATATAATAGCCCAGTCCTTAATATGCTTATATTTATCTGCAATATTTACAAGATCCTTATACTTGGTTGTGACACTTAATGTCAGATATATTTCAAAATCAAATTCATCCTTTCTGCGTTCAACCGTCTCAATGAGCTTATCCAGCTCTTCCATCTGTTCTTCTGACTTATGTGACCTTCCTGCCGTGTCAACAAGTATAAGTTCATAAGTTTTAAATTCATCAAGACACTCATCCATTTCATCAGGAGAATATGCCACATTTACAGGGCAGTCAATTATAGACGCATATGTATTAAGCTGTTCCACTGCAGCTATTCTATATGTATCAGAGGTTATAAAAGCAACCTTTGTGTATTTTTCAAGTTTAAAATGTGACGCTATTTTTGCAATAGTTGTAGTCTTTCCAACGCCTGTTGGTCCAATAAAAAATATCACCTTCGGTTTGTCTCCAAGAGATATTGTGCGTGGTTCTCCAAGCTTTAGTATAATCTTCTGGTACACAGCAGACAGAATGCTGTCAATATTAGATTCTTTCTTAAGTGAAGCCTCAATATCAGCAATTATTTCATCTGCATATTTTGAATCGACCTCATTATCAACCAGCTTTTTATATATAAGCTGTAAGAATTTATAATTGGCATTCTCACGCTCTTTAACTATCTTCTTTCCTGTATCCTGTGCATGTATTTCTTCATGCATGACAGTTGCTGCTGCCGGTCTCTTTGCACTGCTGCCTCCTGGATTCATCTGATTTTCAAGAAGTGAATGGAGTGAATCAAGCTTCTTCTCAATATTAGCAGCATTAGAATTCATATCAATCTTTTCATCTGCGACAAGATTAATCTGCGATCCTCCCGTAATATTCTTCATAGGCTGACTGCTTATAAATCCACTATTAGCACCTTTATTTTCCATGGTTGGCTTTTTATTATTAATGCCATTAATAAATTCTTTTTCCTCAAGTGCAGCAGTAACCTCAACAACATCTTTCTTAAAAAGTCTGAATACACCTCTCTGTTTTAATGTCTTGACGTTAAGAACCACTGCACCGCTTCCTAATTCATCTTTAGCTTTTAATATTGCTTCTGTCTCTGTCTCCGCCTGAAATTTCTTCACTATCATTTATGCTGTCACCATCCCCACTGATTGTAATTCTACATTAGATTCCACCTCATTATATGAAATCACAATTATATCCTTATAATAATCCTTAGCCAGATTTCTGAAATACATTCTTACAATAGGCGATGTGATAACTATTGGATTCTTACCCATATCCTCAAGCTTCTTGAGTTCATTGCCTAATGCTTCAACAATCTTCTTGCTCCGTTCAGGGTCAAGCGACAGATATGACCCCTGTTCTGTATTCTTAACAGAATTCATAATCTCCTGCTCAATTGCAGGGTCAACTGTAACAACATTTGTCACTTCGCCTACCGTAAAGTACTTGCTTGAAATTGCTCTCTTTAGTCCCTGTCTTGCGTACTCTGTCAATATATCCGGATCTCTTGTAACAGCTGCATGGTCTGCCAGAGTTTCTAATATAGTAACAAGATCTCTTATTGATATTCCCTCTTCAAGAAGATTCTGTAAAACCTTCTGAATCTCACCAATGCCCATAAGCTTAGGTACAAGTTCATCAATAAGTGTTGAATTGTTATCTTTAATATTATTAATAAGATTCTGTACATCCTGTCTGGTAAGAAGCTCAGCAATGTGCTGTCTTATAACCTCTGTAAGATGTGTTGCAATAATTGATGGCGGATCAACAACCGTATATCCTAGTGATTCTGCTCTTTCTCTCTGGCTCTCAGTTATCCATATAGCCGGGAGATGGAAAGATGGTTCAAATGTAGGAATACCGGTTATCTCTTCTTCAACATATCCTGGATTCATAGCCATATAATGGTCAAAAAGTATCTCACCTTCACTCACCTGTATACCCTTAATCTTAATAACATACTGGTTTGGATTGAGCTGTATATTATCACGCAGTCTGATAATAGGAACAACAGCACCAAGCTCAAGTGCAATCTGTCTTCTTATCATGACAACTCTGTCAAGAAGATCTCCTCCCTGATTAACATCAGCAAGCGGAATAATTCCATATCCAAATTCAAGCTCAATAGGGTCAACATTAAGCAGTGAAACAACATTTTCAGGCTTACGGATTTCCTGTGCCTCGTTCTCTTCCTGCTCAGCGCTCTCTTCAATCTTAGCTTCTCCTGCTTTAGTTCCTAGCTTCCTTCCGTAAAAAATAAGAGCTGCTCCTAACGGAACAAATATGTACCATGGCAACGGTGTTAATATTCCAAGGACAGAAAGTGCAGCACCAACCATAATAAGTACCCTGTCCATCGAAAAAAGCTGTCCAACTATCTCATCACCAAGTTCTCCATCACTTGATGCTTTAGTTACAAGAATACCTGTTGCAAGTGATATAAGCAATGATGGTATCTGTGAACACAATCCGTCGCCGATTGTAAGAATAGTATACTTAGAAAGAGCATCATTAATTGATAATCCTCCATATATCATTCCCATGACTATACCACCAACAAGGTTGATTCCGGTAATAATAAGACCGGCAGTTGCATCTCCCTTAACATACTTGGTAGCACCATCCATAGAACCAAAGAAACTGTTTTCCTGCTGTAGCTTCTTTCTTCTCTCAGCAGCCTCCTTATCAGTAATGGCTCCTGTATTAAGGTCTGAGTCAATAGCCATCTGCTTACCAGCCATTGCATCAAGTGTAAATCTTGCAGTTACCTCTGCAACTCGCTCAGAACCCTTGTTAATAACTATAAACTGAACGATAATAAGAATAATGAATATAATAATACCAATTACCAGATTACCGCCGCCAACAAACTTACCAAATGTATCAACAACCTTACCTGCATCACCATTCTTTAATATAAGCTTAGTTGAAGATACATTAAGGGAAATTCTGAAAATAGTCGTAAATAACAGCATCGTAGGAAAAGATGCCATATCCAGAACTTCCTTAGCAAAAAGTGAATTAAAAAGCACCACCATTGCTACCAGGATATTAATTGCAAGCAGAATATCAAGCAGCCATGAAGGAATTGAAATAATGAAGAATAATACTGCTGCAAGCAGATATATTCCGATAAACAGATCGTTCTTCTTAATCTTCATCATTTCTCTCCTTTCAATTTAGTCATTATTTTACATAATATCACATAATCTGACTTTTATCTATTATTTGTGCGTAAAACAGATGCAAGAATTTCTGCAACTGCATAGTACAACTCTGGAGGTATTTCCATACCTATATCAACATTATGATAAATAATTCTCGCAAGAGGCTTATTTTCTACTACAGATATATTGTACTCTTTTGCTTTATCCCTTATCTGGAAAGCCAGATAATCAGCACCTTTGGCTATAACTACAGGTGCTTTTCCAGAATCAGGTTCATATTTCAGTGCCACCGCAAAATGTGTCGGGTTCGTAATTACAACATCCGCCTCTGGAAGCTGCTGCATCATTCTTCTTCTTGAGATTTCCTGCATCCTTCTCTTAATCTGTCCCTTAACCTGCGGATCACCCTCTGCATTCTTGAATTCATCTTTAATTTCCTGTTTTGTCATCATATTATCAGTCTTAAACTTATGTCTCTGATATATAAGGTCAACAAAACCAACTATAAGAAACACTGCACTTATCTGGATTCCAAGATTAATAATTATATTACCGACCACAGAAAGCGCAGTATATAAAGTAACATCATAAAAAGTAAGCAGAATATTCATATTCTTTCTTACACAATTGTAGACCATAATTCCAATAATACTCATCATGGCAACAGCCTTAATCAGTTCAAATAACTGCCTTACAGAAAAAATCCTTTTAAATCCATTAAGAGGATTAATTTTACTTGCCTTCGGTGCAAGCGGTTTAGCTGTAACCATCCATCTTTGCTGAAGCATATTTCCAAGAATTGCTATGATTACAGCGACAATAAGCACAGGGATAATAATATTAAGAATAATTATAATTGCCTGTCTTACAATACCAGATGCCATATTAATTGTCAGTCCCTGTGAACTTTCATTAATAACCTTCCCCATAAGAGCATATATCGTTGTAAATGCATCTATCAGTTTAGTTCCTATCTTTCCAACATACACTTTAAGCATAATAAACAGTGACATAAGTGAAACTGCCGTTATCAGTTCCTTACTTTTGGCAACCTGACCTTCTTTTCGGATATCATCCAGCTTCTTACTTGTAGCCGGTTCTGTCTTTTCTCCTCCTGGTCCGTCTTTAGCAAACAACTGGAGGTTCATGTAAAGATAAGTTCTTCGCACTAGCTCATTCCCCTTACTAACATAGCAAATAATCTTTCTATCTCATCAAGTATAAAATCAGACACTGATGGAAGCATTGAAATTGTAAACAAAATTACAAATATACCTACAAATATCTTTAGCTGCATACCAACAACAAACATATTCATCTGAGGTGATACCTTGGCAAGAATCGCAAGCACACAGTTTAGCATAAGAATCGCTGAAAATACCGGAAGCGCAATTCTGAATCCTATAACAAAAAAATCTGACATAAAACTTATTATGGCAGTATATATTCCTGCACCAAATTTCACCCCACCAATTGGAATAACTTTATATGTCTCAATAATTGCAGCGACAAGATACTGATGCATACCTGAAATTATAAGCAGAAGCATCATCATATAATAATATAAATTTCCCATGATACCAACCTGCATTCTTGTTGTAGGGTCATAAAGCTGTGCCATTGATATACCGATATCCATATCAATAATCTTACCTGCAAACATAATAATCTGCACGCAAAAAGACGACACTGCCCCAAGAAGAATTCCAACAATCATCTCCTCAACAACAATTATTGCATAATCAATCATGCCATTATACTCAACTGTCATATCAGGAAAAAGCGAATATACCAGAACTGTAAGGCACAGTGCAAATCCAGCCTTTACCTTTCTTGGTACATTTGCCATATTAAAAAAAGGCGCAGCAAATACAAAAGATGCCAGCCTTATTAATATCAAAACAAATAATTCAAATTGCTCCAATGCAAATGTAAAATTCATAACACACTATCCTGCCATCATATATACTGACCAAAGCTTCCCCAAAGCATCTGCATAAACGAAACTATCTCATTAAGAAGCCAGTTTCCCATAATCATAAGTGCAATCATAATTGCAAGAAGTTTTGGAACAAATGTAAGTGTCTGTTCCTGAATAGATGTAAGTGTCTGAAAAAGACTTATAATAAGTCCGACAATCATTGAAACAAGTAAAAGTGGCACAGAAGTCTTCACTATAACCCATATAGTCTGTCTTGCTACTGTTACAACCTGTCCAGCATCCATATTCTTTACCTCCTGCCTTACTTAAATGTTGCTACAAGATTTCCAATTATCAGATTCCAGCCATCTGCCATTACAAAAAGTAAAATCTTAAATGGAGCAGATATGGTGGTTGGTGGAAGCATCATCATACCCATCGACATAAGAGTTGACGATACAACCATATCAATAATAATAAAAGGTATGTATATTAAGAATCCTATAATAAATGCAATTCTTAATTCACTTATAATAAACGATGGTACAAGCACTGTCATAGAAATATCATCTTCCGATGTAACGGAGCCTTCCTCATATCCTGCAATCTTAAAAAATGTATCAAGATCCTTTGTAGAAGTCTGTTTCAACATAAAGCTTTTCAATGGCTTTACTCCTGTTTCATACGCTTCCTCGACCGATATCTCATTATTGGATAGTGGTTTTAGTGCACTGTCATAAACTTCCGTAAAAACAGGCGACATAACAAAAAAAGTCAAAAATAAAGACAAACCTATGATAACCTGATTAGGTGGTACTGTCTGTGTTCCAAGCGCAGCCCTCGTAAAATGCAACACAATTACAATTCTTGTAAATGATGTCAGCATAATCAGAATAGAAGGTGCCAGTGAAATTACTGTAAGTACAAGAAGCATCTGCAAAACACTAGCCATATCATTACCATCACTCGTAGAAATACCTATATTAATAAGATTATTTCCTGATGCTGTTGTTTCCTCAGCAGCCATTACCTTATATGTAATAAATGAAATGGCTGCAAAAAAAGCTCCTGCCCCAACCGATATTCCTGCTAATGCCTTTCTATGCTTTCTAATCCACTGTAACATAACTCTCTCGTTCCTGCCTAATTAATTATCTGGTTTGTCTTTCTTAAACTTTTCAAGTATAGCTTTAAATCCATCAGTATTGATTGTCTTTGACTCTGACGAATAAGTCAGTTCCTGCTCGTTAATCTCACTCAAAAAAGTGATAGTATCTTTGCAGACTGCTACTGCAAAACATTTACTGCCAATCTTAATAATCTGAATATACTTAGTATTAGACACTCTCATTGTTTCAAGTATCTGGATATTGCGTCCAGCCATTTTGGTTTTCTGCATATTACCAGCCCATCTTGTAGCAAAATATGTAAGTGCCAAAACAAATATAAAAACAACGAGAAGCGTAAGCAACTGTGCAAACGCTTCCCATCTACTATTCAACCCAGCTAATGCAACCATTATTATCCAACAACTTTCTGAACAGCTTCAATTACTCTGTCTGCCTGGAATGGTTTAACAATAAAGTCCTTAGCTCCTGACTGTATAGATTCAATAACCATAGCCTGCTGTCCCATTGCTGAACACATAATAACAGATGCTGAAGGATCTGCAGCCTTAATTCTCTTAAGAGCTTCAATTCCATCCATCTCAGGCATTGTTATATCCATAAGCACAAGATCTGGCTTTAACTCAGCATACTTTTCTACTGCCTTCTGTCCATTCTCTGCCTCACCTGCTATATTGTATCCATTCTTTGTGAGAATATCCTTAATCATCATTCTCATGAATGCAGCATCATCACAAATCAAAATATTCTTTGCCATAAACTTTCTCCTATTCAAAAACAAATTATTCACAAAAATCATTCGAATGTATTATACAACAAATACTATCAATTTCCTACTCTTTTTTTGATTTTTTAGAAAATCATAACAATTACTTGATAATCTCTGTTATACGTACACCAAAACTTTCTTCAATAACAACAACTTCACCCTTTGCAACATATTTGCCATTAACAAGAACATCAACAGATTCACCTGCAATTTTATTAAGTTCTACAATTGTTCCAGGAGCAAATTCAAGTATATCTTTTATAGATTTTGTTGTTCTGCCAAGTTCTACTGTTACTTCAAGTGGAACATCCTTAATAAGTTCAATATTTTCCTTCTGTGTCAAAGGATTGACATCTGTTGAAAATGGCTGAAATGCTGCTGGAGATACATTAACATCCTGTGCTGGTGCATACCCTGCCATTGGCATACCCTGCATAGGCATACCTTGCATAGGCATACCTTGCATCGGCATTCCATAACCATAAGGCATTCCCATATTCTGCATCGGCATTCCCTGTTGTGGTGCTGTCTGTGCTGTAGTATTCTGCACCGGTACATCCTGCTGTGGCATTGTCTGTGTCATATTCTGTGCCGGAGCCTGCTGCACCTGCTCTTCCTGATGATTAGCTGTATCTTCCTGACTTACCTGTGGCTGTTCAGGTTCTGCTGACGGCATAAACATGTTAAGAAGTTCCTGTGCAAATTCCTTAGGATATAACTGCATAATCTCACTATCTATAAGTTCGCCAATCTGCATCTTAAAAGCCACCATTACAAAATGGTTTTTAAGGAATCCTGGCAGGTTATCATCTAATTCATTGTATGTCTCCACTAAGTTAGCTATTGGTGGACTGATATCAATTTTTCTATTAAACATTGATGATAAAGATGTAGCTGCTGAACCCATCATCTGATTCATAGCCTCTCCGATTGCACTAAGATGAAGTTCTGTCAATGGTTCGTCTGGATCAACATTACCTGGTCCTCCCATCATAAGGTCTGTAATTATCTTAACATCATTCTCTCTTAATATTAAAACATTATTGCCTGCAAGACCTTCTTTGTAAGAAATCTGCAACATAACACATGGTCTGTCATATTTACTTGATAAATCATCCCATGTAGCAACTTCTACTTTTGGTGTTGTAATATTAACTTTCTGTGAAAGAAGAGAACTAAGTGTTGTAGCAGCTGTTCCCATGCTAATATTAGATATCTCACCGACAGCATCTTTTTCTGACTCAGTAAGTGTAAAGCCGCCATCTGTATTATCATTAGCATTATCCTCTGGTATAGTTGTTGTTGCTGTTGATGAATCAGATGTGTCATCTCCTCCTGTATTCATGCCACTCAGAAGTGCATTAATCTCGTCCTGGGATAACATTCCATCCATTATTCTTCACTCTCCTCTCTAATTACATTAGTAACTCTTACTGCGTATTTATTCTCAAAATAACCAGGTAAAGCTGTAAACTTCTTAATATTACCTACATATACCTCTAATTCCTGGTCAACCTTTTTATCAATTTTTATTACGTCTCCAACCTGCAGATTAACAAAATCCGAAACACTAATCTTAGATGTACCAAGCACTGCCTTTATTGGTATCATTGCTTTATCAATAACTGTTTCAATAGCATCCTCATATGTATTGGAATCTTTTTCCTGCATATTAGAAAACCAATACTTGGTATTAAGCTTATCCATAACCGGTTCAAGAGTTGCATATGGAAGACATATATTCATAAGTCCCTCCACATCACCAATCTTAATATTAATAGTTACAATTGCGATTGTTTCACTCGGTGATATAATCTGTGCAAACTGCGAATTAGTCTCTATTCTTTCAAGTCTTGGATTAACCTTTACAACATTTTCCCATGGTTCCTGCAACTGATTAACACACACTGTAAAGATACGTTCCAGAATTGTAAGTTCAATTTCTGAAAAATCTCTCTCTTTATCCAAAGCATTACCTGCACCTCCAAGAAGTCTGTCAACAATTGCAAACCCCAGATTGGATGCCATCTCCATAATTATGTTACCACTTAATGGTTGCATTCCAACAACACCTAAAAGAACCGGATTAGAAAGGGCATTAGAAAATTCTGAATAAATAACTACTTCTGAATTAACAACCTCAACATTGACTGTCTTTCTAAGATATGCCGGAAGATTGGTACTCAGCAGTCTTCCAAAATGCTCAAATATTATCTCCAGTGTTCTTAGATGTTCTTTAGAAAACTTAGAAGGTCTTGCAAAGTCATAATTCTTGACTTGCTTTTCTTCTGTATTCTTCATCTCATCTACATCTAATTCTCCACTGCTTAAAGCTTTTAAGAGGTTATCTATTTCACTCTGTGAAAGTACCTCTCCCATCTTCCTCACCTCCTTATCATATTCTTTAATGTTTACTGGACAACAATATTAATCAGTACACTTTGTATCGTCTCAGTCTTGAATAATTCCTGGAATTCCTTTAAAAGGTCTGTTTCCATGGTTGATTTATTAGCACTTATTGTGCTGTAAGTATACTTATTAGCTTCATTGGTTATCTTATTAACAAGGACCTTCATCCCATTATCAACTGAAGTCGATACAGTACTATAATCCTTAGCTTTTGAATTAAGTCCGACAGATACTGAAAGTACGGCATATCTTGTTTTTCCATTATCAACATATGAAACAATTATATCCGTGCTGTCATTGTTCTTAATATCAATATAACTTACATTTTCAATTCCTGAACCTGTAGATGAATTATTATTAGAAACTCCGCCTGCAACATCCAGGTCAATAATCTGTGCCACTTTATTAATAAGAGAATTTGTCTTCTTATTTGTTGATACAAGTGAAAATGTAAGAATCACTGTAAGTACCAGATTCACAAGTACAAGTGCCAAAATAATCACATTAAGCATACTCTTTTTCATGAGTAATCCTCCTTAGCTGTTAATTGAATTATACACCTTAATCTCAACTCTTCTGTTCTGAGCTCTTCCTTCTGGAGTATCATTAGTTGCAATAGGCACTGCATCTCCTCTTCCGGATGAACTCATTGTCTGATCTGAAAAGCCTTTCTCAGACACAAAGAAATCAAACACACTGTATGCCCTGTAAAGAGAAAGCATCATATTATTAGGAAACAGTGATGTATTGATAGGAACACTATCAGTGTGACCTTCTATGGTAATAACATTATCATCATATTCAATAAGTGCATCAGCAACCTTGTCAAGAAGACTGCGTGCCTCTGATGTAAGCTCCGACTTTCCCGAATTAAACAGAATTCCACCACTTACATTAAGCATTACATATTTACTATAAGCAGTAACATCAACATAATCTGCAACTCCACTGGCTGTAAGTTTATCAACAATCTCCTCAGCCATATTTTCAGACTGCTCAAGACCTTCTTTTTCAATCTCTTCATAAGCATTCTGTACATCCTGTGACATATCGCCATCATTGTTAAGGCCCATATTGTTATAGTAATTGCTCAATTCATTCAGCTGACTCGCCCCACTGCTTACAAGAATTCCTTCCTTTGACAGTGCAGAACCGCCTTGAGGAAGTACACTAAAGCTTGATGAAAGTGAAGCTGCAATCTCTTCAAACTTCTGAGAATCAATATTAGACATAGCAAACATCAAAACGAAAAAGCACAGCAGAAGATTCATAAGATCTGAAAACGTATCTTTCCAAAGTGCCGCTGGTGGTACATTCTCTGTACGCTGTTTAGCCATCAGCCTTCACCTCCTCCTTGTTCAGATAATGCTGTTCTGGCAGATGGTGAAAGGAAAGACTTAAGCTTTTCTTCAATAACTCTTGGGTTCTCTCCTGCCTGAATAGAAAGAAGACCTTCAATAATAATCTCTCTAAGCTGATATTCATCATTATTCTGAAGCTTGAGCTTATTAGATATAGGAACACATATCCAGTTAGCAATCAAAGAACCATAAAGTGTAGTAAGAAGTGCTACAGCCATATTAGGTCCGATAGATGCTGTATCAGATAAGTTCTTTAACATATTAACAAGTCCGAGAAGAGTACCAATCATTCCCCATGCAGGAGCAAGAGCTGCCCAATTATCAAAAAAGCCAATTGTACTCTTATGTCTTGTATCAAGATTAACCAGTTCTGTTTCAAGAATGCCTCTCACAAGCTCCGGCTCAGTACCATCAACAATGAGAAGAATACCCTTCTTCATAAACTCATCATCAAGTCCCTGTGCCACTTCTTCAAGTGCAAGAAGGCCTTCTTTTCTGGCTGTGTTAGAAAGCTCAATAATCTTAGAAATAACCTGTCCATTATCAAGCTTAGGATCTTTCATAGCAATGCCAAATCCCTTAAGATGTCCTAAGAATGTCTTAAATGTATAAGATGTGAGCATACCAGCCATTGAACCACCAATAGTAACGGCGATTGACGGTATGTCAACAAATGTGTCCATAATTCCCTTTAGTGTAGGATTAGTCGTACTTGTTATAATTCCGATAACGACCATGACAAACCCAATAATAATTCCCAACAGTGTAGCTAAATCCATAATTGCCCCTTCCAAGTCTCTAGTATTCTATATATATTATCACTTAGTATCTGTACCAGACGCATACAGATTACCAATTATATTTCTCTTATAAGTAATAACCTTGCTATATACCTCTTCTACGCTTTCCTTGACAACGTATTTATGTCCTGTTGTCAGGGTTATAACAGTATCAGGTGTTTCCTCCATAACTTCAATCAGTTCTGCGTTAAGCACAAAGCTTTTTCCATTAAACCGTGTTACATCAATCATAATTCCTCCCGATACCACATAAGGTATAGTACCTCTATTAAAATCAACTATATATATTAAAACACTTATGGCGAATTATTGCAAGGAATACTTGTAATAATTCGCCATAAATATCTTTTCATGTCAATTATCTCTTAAGATTAATAAGTTCTTCAAGTAATGTATCTGATACAGTAATAATTCTCGAATTAGCCTGATATCCTCTCTGAGTTGTAATCAGATTCGTAAATTCTGAAGAGAGATCCACATTAGACATCTCAAGTACTCCTGATGAAATACTTCCATCACCTTCTGTAACATCCTGACCAATTCCATCAAAAGTTCCAGAATTAAGTGTTGCTGAATAAAGATTATCGCCTTCTTTCTGAAGACCTTCAGGGTTGGAGAAAGAAGCAACTGCTATCTGTCCAATATTCTTAGTAACACCATTGCTATAGCTTGCCACAATATATCCTGATGAATCAACACCAACCGATGTCATCTTACCTACTGCCTTGCCTTTTCCAAGTCCATTAATGCCAAGCTCTGAATTAAGATTAGTCTTTTCTGAAAACATTGTAATTCCAGATGCATCCATCGTAAGTACAGGACTTGTCTCACTTTCACCGATAACTCTCAAATCAACGCCTTCAATAGCATCTGATGCAGTCCCGTTATTAGAAAATGTAAGCTTAATATCTGAATTTGATGCATCGGCAAGACCTGTAAGTGTATTAAATGATAATGGTGCTGACGCAGTAAATGTAAGGTCTGTCGGCTTACCATTCTTTGAAACCGAAACAGGCTCAATTGTATACTGTGTATTATCTCCCTGAACGCCTGCATACACAAGATTAACTGTTGCCTGATAAGAATTACCAAGGCTGTCATAAAAATTAATAGTTGTAGTACTTGTATCCTTAGAACCTGCATTAAGGTTACCTGTTACCGTAACAGATGAAGTTCTTTCTGGTGAAGTATATGCAACATCCGGACTGTTAACATACAGCTTTGATACAAGGTCTCTTTTTGCATTACCAGATTCATCAACCTGCCAGCCCATTACATTAGCGCCACCTGTTGTTACAAGAGCACCTGACTCATCAACCTTAAAATTACCAGCTCTTGTGAAGAATGTATTACCCGCACTGTTAACTATAAAGAAAGAACTTCCACCAATCTTTAAGTCAAATGCATTATCCGTTCTCTCAGAACCACCTTCTGAAGAAATTGCTGTGGAGATAGAACCAACAGATGATCCAAGACCAATCTGCATAGCATTAGTTCCTCCCTTTCCTGTTTCTGCATTAGGTCCTGACGCAATCTGAGTTGTCTGATAAAAAACTTCTGAAAAAGTCATAGACTGTGACTTATATGCCACAGTATTAACATTGGCAATATTATTACCAATAACGTCCATTCTTGTCTGATGTGCCTTAAGACCTGACACAGCAGAATACATTGATCTCATCATAATATTTGTTCCTCCATAAATATGTAAAGACATATATCTGATGCATTCATCAATAAAGCATCGTCCCTTCTGGCATTCAGGGACATTCGCCTCCTTGCGGTCCAGCTAAATAATTACTGCTCCATCAATATTAGTATAGATATTGTCTTCATTGTTATTCTGATCCATCGCCGTAATCACTGTTCTGTTTCTTGTATTAACTATAAAAGACAGATCATCAACTATAACGAGCGATTCTTTGATTCCTTTCAAAATTGCTTTTTCGGTTCCTTCCTCAAGCCTTGTCATCTGTTCGTCTGATAACCGGATATCTCTCTGTTCAAGCCTTTCACCAGCATGTTTAGAGAACTTCAACCCTTTTGACGATTTAATATCGCTGTCGGAAATAACCTCTTCAATCGAACGCTTCTGATTATATATATCAGCAAATGTTTTGCCATTATACATTTTATCAACATTATCAGAATTCTTCTTTCCTATAATGTCCGTCATCTTTTCGATAGAAGCAATATTATTACCTATCATATTATTCATCATAACGGTCACTCCCCAGGTTTTGTATCCTCTGTCTTAGTATCTGTTGTAGAACCATTTCCTTTCCATTTGTCAAAATAGTCCTTATCCATTACAGTATCAAGATCTGCAATATCATAAAGCTTTCCACCAATTCCAAGATAAACAGTTCCATTTATTGTTTCCCAATAATCAACAGTTCCGCCTATATAACCATTGCTGTTCTGTGTTGTAGTCATTATAACCTGCTTACCCACAAGGTTAGATGCCATATCCTGTAATGTATTATCATTCATTTCTTTAGTAGCTTCAACCTGTGTAAATGTAGCAAGCTGTGCCATATAATCCGAATTATCTGTAGGTTCTAGCGGATCCTGGTTCTGCATCTCAGCTACCATAAGCTGTAAAAACTGTTCAACATCAAGCGTTGTCTTATTAGTAGTACTCTTATTCTTTCCTGTTGAACTTAAGTTGCTGTTAACATCGTCCTTTGTACTTAATGAACCATCATTCTTCACATAAGACCATGCACCTATCGTACTAGCCATATATTATCTCCTTTCTCATCTTATTCTATGCTGAATATTCAACACTGCTGTCGCCATTAACAATAGCATCTTTTGCCCTGATTTCTTCATCAGTCATATCAGATTCTTCCAGTTCTTCAAGACTGCTAAGATCAAGCTTTCTATGAGTCTTCTTTTCCTGACCAGCCTGTTCTGAATTATTACCTTCGAGATTCTGCTGTGATTCAAAGCCATGACTCTGTACAGTAATCTCTACAGATTCAACCTTCACACCCTGATTGTTAAAATGTTCTTTCAAAGCTGTCATCTGATTTTCAAGAGCAGCTTTTACCTGTTCATTCTGTGCTGTAAGCTGTGCTGTAATTACTCCCTGTCTTGCTGTGACAGCTATATGTACTTTTCCAAGATTCTCAGGATTAAGCATAATTTCAATACTTGAAAGCTGCTGTCCTGTTGTAACCTTAATCTGTTCTACAACCTGTCTTACAATATCAGCTTCATTAACATTAGAAACTTCATCAATAATCTCGCTGAAAGCATTCTGGATGTTCTGTGCCATATTCCCGGTAAAGTTTTCATTTTGCACAGATGCTTTATCAGACATATGAGTCTGCTGCTTATCATCCGCATTATTGTCATTATCAGCCTGCACTTTAGTCTTCTGTGCAATTACATTGCTTAACTCATACTGTGATGCTGCTTCCGGCCGTTCTTCTGGCTGTGCATCTTCTTTCACCACAGACTGTTTAACATCATCCTTCGCAGAAACAAGCATTTCTTTAATTGAATCAATGTCCATATTATACACATCTTCCAGATTATCTGTCACAGACTTTGCATATTCCAGTATATCATTGAGCATAGATACTGAATCTGCATCTGTCAAAAACTCAAGTGAATCAGTGTTTCCGCTAAGAGCAACTACAAGATCCGTAAGCTTCTGCATGTCAAGCAAATCCTCTGCTATAATTCCAAGCTGCTCCATAGCACTCTCTATATCTTCATCAGATACATTCATTGTTTTCTTAATCTTTTCTTTAATGTCCGACACTGCATTCTGCACATCCTGAGTCATTTTGTTACTGTTTTCTTTAACCGCATTATCTGTTTTTACATTTTTTACAGTTGAATTAGTGGTAACAATATCTGCATTCTTGTTAGACTTATTAGCACCCATGCTTACAAGTGAATCTGATGGAGCTGCTGAATATGTATTAGTCTGCTTTGATGAATTCCCAGTCACATCGTTTCTTACAGAACTATTCATTATCCTTGCAAAATCAACATTCCCGGAATTATCCTGACCAGACTGGCTTCCAACACTTCCTGCCACCTTAGTAACCGGCTGAACCATTCCTGTAACAGCTGAACTTACCATATTATCCTCCTCCTTTCTTCATATTAGAATCAGGATAGACCTAATCCATATTATATATCGGTAGTCTGTGCTACAGACTTAACCTTTAGCTGGATACATAATAACTGTAAGTTTTGCAGCATATACAGGATCCATCTCTGCAAGAATTGCTGCTCTCTGTTTAGACGTCATGCAAAGAAGTATATCAGAAACAAGGTCTGTATCTCCAGTCATCTCTTCAAGAATAGCTGCCGCATTTTTCGCATCCATCTTAGAATATGTTTCTGCCCAGTCCTTAACCTGCTGTGAGTACTGTAAATCCTTTACAACCTGTTCGTAAAGCTTTGCTGCATTTTCTGAATCAATACTTTCATACCACGATTTGTATTCACTTATATCTGGAGCATTATCTGTATATACAACATCTGTATCGAACTTATCTTTAAGTTCCTGATAATGCTGTGCATTCTCTTCAAACACTTTGAGTCTGGCAATCTCAGCCTGAAGCTCAGCAATTGTCTGGGCTGATGCATTCCCATTATTATTGTTCTCATCAAGCTGTGCTTCAAGTTCTTTAATTCTGTCAACTGCTTCAGAAAGGCTCTTGTACTTTCCCCCTGTTTCTTCCTGAATTTCTTCATCTGTAGCTGCTGGAAGAATCTTATTCACTACCGGAACATTTTTAAGATATGGCCGTAAACTACTTCCAATACCGCCGACATTCATCTTAATAAGAAGTGCAAATATAACAAGCCATATTACAATAATAAGCATTGCAACCAGTATGCTTACCAGCTTTCCACTCTTTCCTGATTCATCATCAAGTTCATCAATATTAACATCTTTTTTCTTAGCCATATCAATCTTTCTCCCAAAAACAATTACTCATCTTTGTTATTATATTTAAAGCTCACCGTTTCATCTATCTCTTTCATTTCCTGAGCATTAATATCAAGTTTAAACTGTTCAAATGCTTTCTCTTTCAGTTTTTCATGAATTTTCCTGTCCTGCACTGCCTCAGTCAGTTTCTTCATTGCATTATCAACATTGCGCTGTGCAATCCTTATTCTGACCGCCTGCTGTGTCATCTGGTTCTTGATAATATCAATTGCCTCATTACATCTGCGCATTTCCATAATATCAAGTCTTTCTGATGCAGAGCTTCTCGCAAGATTTTCATATGAATCAAGCCTTTTTCCGAGTCTTTTCATAGTTTCCTCTTCAATGAAAAGCCTGTTATTCATCTCAGCATATTCAGTTTTAGCCTGTGTTTCCAGGCGTTCTTTAATATCAAGAACATTCTGCATGCTGTATAAAAATTTTGCCATTCATGCCTCCACTATTTCTTTAACTGAAGTGAGCCATTTTCAAATGCTTCATAATCCGCAAATATATCTGACAGTTGTGTGACTTCATCTTCAAAATCAAACTTTTCATCCGTCTGCTGCATAAGGAACTTATTAACTGCATCAATCTTATATATAGCATAATCAATATTACGGTTAGAGCCGCTCTTATACGCACCAATATTAATAAGATCTTCTGCTTCATTATAAGTCGCCATTACATTTTTCATTCTGCCAGCCATCTGTTTATGCTTCTTGTCTACAATCTGACTCATACATCTTGATATGCTCTGTAAAACATCAATTGCAGGATAATGATTTTTCTGTCCTAACTTTCTTGACAACACAATATGTCCATCAAGAATACTTCGTGCAGTATCTGTTATAGGTTCATTAAAATCATCACCATCAACCAAAACAGTATACAGCCCTGTAATAGAACCTTTGTCCGACATCCCCGCCCTCTCAAGAAGCTTTGGCATTTCACTGTATACACTCGGTGGATAGCCTCTTGTCACTGGCGGTTCACCTGACGCAAGTCCAATCTCCCGCTGTGCCATAGAAAAACGTGTGAGTGAATCCATCATAAGAAGCACATCCTTGCCCTGATCCCTGAAATATTCTGCTATTGCTGTTGCAGTCTTCGCAGCCTTATTTCGTATGAGAGCAGGCTTATCCGATGTTGCAACAACAAGGACACTTCGTGCCATACCTTCCGGGCCTAAATCCCGCTCAACGAATTCTCTTACTTCCCTGCCTCGCTCTCCTATAAGAGCAATAACATTAATATCGGCTTTAGTATTTCTTGCAAACATACCAAGAAGTGTACTTTTTCCTACGCCACTTCCGGCAAATATGCCTATTCGCTGTCCCTTGCCAACAGTAAGTAATCCGTCTACAGCCTTTACGCCAAGAGGAAGCACCTTGCTTATTATCTCCCTGTCCATAGGATCTGGCGGTGCTGCCTCAACCGGATATTCATCTGTATATTCTAATTCAGAACCATCCGTAGGATTCCCAAGTCCATCAAGTGTATGTCCTAGTATGCCATCACCAACCTTTACCGACAAAGGTCGTTCCATATTCTCAACAACACTTCCCGGACCTATCCCATCCACAACATCATATGGCATAAGAAGCACATTTGAATCATTAAATCCAACTACCTCTGCATATAATTCCTGACTGTTATCCGTAGAATAAATTCTGCACAAATCATTAAGCTTGGCATCCGGTCCTACCGATTCAATAGTAAGACCAACAATCTTAGTCACTTTCCCAAGTTTCTTATAGAAGGATTTTTCTGTCAGCGATAAATATTTATTTTTATTAATTGATGACATATCATCCTCCTTAACAATACAATTAGTTCTGATCATACTTGTAACATCAGCCTGTGCAGCTTAAAAGTTTAATATTATTAATAAGCTTATTAAGTTCAATATCAAGGCTACAGTTAAATATACCTGTATTCGTCTCTATCATGCACTGATTCCGTTCAAGCGTAACATCTTCCACAATATCTATATTGACCTCTCTTGACATCGCACAATATATCTTACCCTGATTATTAATAAGAAAACTATAATCATCAGGCGATACTTTTATAACAAAATCCCTGCTTGCATCTGCGTTATGCATGACATCGTTAATGAGATGCAGGATAATATCATGATTATCCTCCGTTACAACACCTGTGACTTTTCTGAATACATCTGTAATAACTTCCACAAGTTCAGGTTCTATAGAGTCCTTTAGCTCGTTATATTCATTTTCAAGTTCTGATTTTTTCTTATTGTACTCCGTCTCAAGCTCCTGCTGCTTCTTTTCAATTTCCGCATCTGCCTTAGAACAGCCTTCATAATAGCCATTCTGTTTGGCTTCTTCAAATGCAGTATCAGCATTTCTATTTGCTTCTGAAACAATCTGTCAGCCTGAAGTCTGGCATCTTCTATAATTCTTGCTGCTTCAGCATTAGCATTTTCCAATGCAGCCGCAGACTGGTCAGAATCAGCTCCGCTATCCTGTATTAGTTCTTCCGAACTATCATCTGATATAAGTTCTTCAACAACGTCCGCATTGAGTCCGCTAACAAATCCATCTGTATCAACTGCTGCATGTTTAGACTCCATGATTGCCTCTAGCTTTTTCTTAATCAGATCATTATAATCAATTACTCTTTCGTCCTTATTCACCGTGTATACACGTTTTAACAGATTAGACAATTATCTCGTCACCTCCACCACGTGATATTACAATCTCTGCTGAATCTTCAAGCTTTCTGATAATATTAACAATCTTCTGCTGAGCATCTTCAACATCTTTCATACGTACAGGTCCCATATATTCCATATCTTCCTTAATCATAGAAGCAAGACGTGTTGAAAGGTTATTAAGAATAACATTCTGAACTTCCTCTGTAGCCCCCTTAAGTGCAAGAGCAAGATCATGATTATCAACATCCCTGAGTACTCTCTGAATAGCTCTGTTATCAAGAGAAAGAATATCTTCAAATACGAACATCTTCTTACGGATTTCATCAGCAAGCTCTGGCTCTTCAACCTCAAGAGTTTCCATAATATGCTTCTCTGTTCCTCTGTCAACAGAATTAAGAATTTCAACAATGGCATCAACACCACCAACAATTGTGTAATCCTGATTAACAAGTGAGGCAAGCTTCCTTTCAAGTACCTTCTCAACCTGCTTGATAACATCAGGCGATGTTCTGTCCATCATGGCAATTCTCTTGGCTACATCCGCCTGTTTTTCAGTTGGCAGTGCTGAAACAACACTCGAAGCCTGTGCTGCAGGAAGATATGAAAGAATCAGGGCTATAGTCTGAGGATGCTCATCCTGTATAAAGTTAAGAAGCTGTGTAGAATCTGTTTTTCTGATAAACTCAAATGGACGAACCTGCAGACTCGCTGTAAGCTTTCCAATAACATCTCTTGCCTTATCTTCTCCAAGTGCTTTTTCAAGAAGCTCTTTGGCATATGTGATACCACCCTCAGCAATATACTGCTGTGCAAGACATACCTCATAGAACTCATTAAGCACCTGTTCTTTTGTCTGAGGTGAGACACTGCTTGTGTTTGCAATCTCAAGTGTCAGCTGTTCTATTTCTTCTTCTTTCAAATGTTTAAAAATCTGTGCTGATTTCTCTGGTCCAAGTGCAATAAGCAATATAGCAGCCTTTTCTACACCATCCATTCCTCTTTCAGCATTAGCTGATGTCTTTGGCATATGTTTCCATCTCCAATCATATGTAATCAATTGACCTTTCAGGTCCTATCCATCATAATCACCAGTCATCATTAAGCCAGTTTCTAAGCAGTAATGCAACTGCTTCAGGATTCTCATCAACAAACTTCTCAATAGCTTTTCTCGTCTCCGACTTCTCCTGAAGATCAATATCATCAACAGAAGGCTGGTTTTCTTTAGTTGAAGCAAGCATTTCTTCTACAGAAAGTTCCGGTTCCTTCTCTTCTACTGTAAGTGGTCTTGCGCTTCTCAAAACTATAAACACAAGAATGCCAAGTATAGCAACAGCCAGTCCAATCTGAATCCAGAATGAAGCACGGCTTAATACACTAGTCTTCGGTGCATCATAGAAATAAGGTACATTATATGCTAAAACAGTAATGTTATTAGTTGAGATTCCTGTAGCACTTGAAAACATATTCATCCAGTCATTATCAACATTAACCTGAACAGGATTTGCGTTCTGAGCCTTGAATTCATCCCATGTCATATTATCAAGATATCCAAGATTCTTACAATCTTCTTCATTATAAATAACATTCTTTATAAGCGTTACAGCCATTGTAGAAGTACCATATACTATCTTTCCAGGATCACTATTAGTTGTAGTAACAAGCTGGTTAGGAAGATACTGATACTGTTTTACAGTATATGTTGATGAACTTGATGTACCATCTGTAAGATCATAGGTTGTTCCTGTTTCTCCATTACTCGTAGTTCCTGGTGTTCCACCTGCACCATTTGTTCCATTCGATTCAAGTTCATAAGAAGTATCATACAGACCTTCTTCTCTGCCTTCCTGTGCTGTATACTCAGTAGCAATCTTATTCACAGTATCCCAGTCAAGATCAAGATTAATAGCAACTGTTGCATCATTAAACAGTGATGTTGAAAGTGCTGTGTTCTTAACACTTGCTGCTACCGTTGATTCAATCTGTGACTTATACTTTAACTTGCTTGAATAAGCAATATTAGAAACTGAGCCCGAATTATCAGCTCCATTAAACAACGTCTTTCCTGATGTATCAATAATTGTAATACCATTAGTATTGCTGCTTCCTACTGCTGTTGCAAGAAGAACTGCTATACTTTCCGCTGTGTCTTCTCCAACCGTCTTATTAGTATCAATCGTAACGGCTACAGTTGTATCTTTCTTTGTAGAATAGAATGAATTCGTATCATCTGACAAATGTACTGTAACAGATGCAGATTTGATTCCATCTAAAGAAGTAATATCATTTTCAAACTTAGTTTCAAGATATTTGGCATACTTCTTATTCTTATCAGACTCTGTTGTTGTAAGACTGCTATTAAGAGCATCATCTAATGAATATCCCGAAGGTTTAATATCATTAGAAGCAATAAGCATCTTAGCATTAGTAAGATCCTGTTCCTTTACCTTAACTGCCATATTATCAATCTGATATGTATACCCGTTATCTGTAAGCAGTGATGTAACTGTATTCATCTCATTATAATCTTCACATCTTGTAAGTTCCTGATATGTTGGTCTTGATAACACAACCGCAATAACAACAACCGCTGCAATAAATACAGCTACAGCACTCACAATTATTATCTTCTGATTCCTGGACCAGCTTTTCCATATTTCAAGAAATCTGGCTGGAATCTGTTTTAATTTATCCATATAAAACCCCTAATTACATTGACATATTCATAATAGAGTTATAGGCCTCCAATGCCTTATCCCTTATTGCAACTGTATACTGCAGAGCAATATTAGCCTCCTGCTGATAAACTCCAAGCTCATGAGTATTAGTCATATTGCCAAGAGCATAATCTATCTCTGCCTGCTGTGCTTTCTGCACATATGAGTTGGTACTGTTCAACAGCCCTGCCACTGAGTCGTATATAGCATCAAATGTTGTATCTGAATCTTTGCTTTTAGATGTACTAAGTGATGCATTCTCTTTCATTGCCGATGTAACCTTATTGACATAATCACCGCCAAGGCTTCCTATTGCACTAGTAAGATCCATGTTAAATCTCCTCTTTTTGTTCAAATATAGTATTAATCATATGAATTAAACCAGTTATCCACATATGTTATGTAGCAGAACCTATTGAAAGTCCCTTGCTTGCCATAGATTTGCTGGCATTAAATGCTGATATATTAGCTTCATATGAACGTGATGCATCTATAAGATCTGTCATCTCCTGAACCACATTCACATTAGGATATGTAACATATCCATTCTCATCAGCATCCGGATGTGAAGGATCATATACCCTTTCCATATCTGTTGATGTATCCTCATATACAGATGTCACCTTAACGCCGCTTCCAACAACACCACCATTGGCAAGTCTTAATGCATCTGAAAATGTTGAATATGCTCCTGTACCATATGAACCATACGCAGACTTTCCAAGTGCTGTACCAGTCATTGTCTTTTCGGTAAACACAACCGCTTTTCTTACATAGGGAGTTCCATCACTCGTTCTTGTTGTGTCTGCATTAGCTATATTCTCTGATATAACATCCGTTCTTAACTGCTGGGCTGTCATTCCGGATGCGCTAATATTAAATGCCGTAAACATAGACATAGTCCTGTTCTCCTTCCATATATCAATCACATTATATATTATTTAAGCACTGCCTTAAATCTTGAAAACTCATTATTCATACTGTCAATAAGAGCATTATAGTTAATCTGTTCTGAAGCAAGTTCAACATTCTCTGTTGAAAGATCTACATTATTGCCATCAGTTCTATACGATAATGTGCTGTTATCAGTGTAAGTCCTTATAGCCAGATCATTATAATTAACATTATTAACTCTCTGTGTAAGAGATGCTGAATTCTTTCCTGAACGTTGGAGTGCATTGGCAAGATACGAACTAAATTCAACATCCTGCCTTTTATAATTAGGTGTATCAACATTAGCTATATTGTTAGTAAGAACTTCCTCTCTTGTCCAGCTCGCATCTGCCGCTGACTTTAACAAATTAACATATCCAAAAGCGCCTGTACTCATATTTATTTCCTTTCTTATTCAATAAGCACAAAATATGCCTACTACGAAAACATAAAAACACTACATACATTATAAATTATAATATAAAAAAAACAAGATTTTTTTCATATTTTGCCACATTTCATTGGATTATCATGTATCAATATATATTTATGCAAAAAGATGAACCCAATCAGACATTGGATCCATCCCATCATCTCAAGCTCAATCCTTTAAGCTCTATCAATTATACAATGTATACTCTCAATCTTCAAGTTTTTTCAATTCATCATATACAACTTCATTAAGAACTTTTATCTTTGTTCCTTTCATTCCAGAAGATTTTGTTGATATAACACCAGCACTGTCAAACTTCTTAAGTGCATTAACAATTACGGATCTTGTAATTCCTGTATCATCCGCTATTCGGCTTGCAACCAGAATGCCATCCATTCCATCCATATGTGCAAATACCGCTTTGACGGCCTGTAGTTCTGATGCCGATAATGTCTTTATTGCTGACTTAACAATCTTTTTCTTTCTCTCATCTTCTGCATTCTCATTATTAACAGAACTCATCATCTCTAATCCTACAACTGTTGCACCATACTCACATAGAATAATATCATCTATATCATAATCAGCAACACATTTATAGATAAATAATGTTCCAAGTCTTTCCCCAGCTATGTCAACAGGAGCTATTAAAGCCTTAAACTTACGTTCACTTCCACCTGAAAAGCCCAATGTAAGCAGATTAACATTTTCTTTAGTTGATAACACTCCCAACAATCTTTCATTAAGCATGTTATCAACAAATCCGCCTGTATCAGCTGTTATAAGCTCACCTATTTTGTCAATTCCGCTGTATGAAGCTGCTCCTAGTATCTTACCCTTCTGGCTTATAACCAGAATGTTCGACTCTAATATTCCACTAAGCACCTCACAGATATCATTAAATTCCACTCTGTGAGAATGATTATTGTGAAGCAGCTTATTAATTTTCCTCGTTTTGTCGAGAAGCTGAACACTCATTGTAAATCCCCCATCCTTCTTTTAAAAAGCAATTCACATATATCAGCTACTGCTCTTTATCATTCTTTGATTCTACATATCCGCAGGTTTCATCAGCACATACAAGTTTACTGCCCTTCTCAATCATGTATCCTCCACACTTAGGACATTTCTTATCTGAAGGCTTCTGCCATGACACAAAATCGCACTCTGGATATCCTTCGCAGCCATAAAACATTCTGCCCTTCTTAGTCTTCTTTAATATAACATCTTTTCCACATTTTGGACATGCAACACCTATTTTTTCAAGATAAGGCTTGGTATTATGACACTCAGGAAATCCCGGACAACCTAAGAACTTACCATGAGGGCCATACTTAATAACCATATTTCTGCCGCATTTGTCACATATAACATCAGTAACCTCATCCTCTATCTTAACATGTTCAAGTTCTTTTTCTGCCTCATCAATCGCAATTTTAAGATCCGGATAGAAGTTTCTTATAATTTCCTTCCATTCCACGGTTCCCTCAGCAACACCATCAAGAAGAGACTCCATATTAGCTGTAAACTTAACATCAACAATAGTAGGAAAAGCTGTCATCATAATATTATTAACAGCATTGCCAAGCTCTGATATATAAAGATTTTTATTTTCTTTAATTACATAATGTCTTGCAATTATTGTTGATATTGTAGGAGCATAAGTACTTGGACGTCCTATTCCCTGTTCTTCGAGTGCTTTTACAAGTGATGCCTCTGTAAAATGTGCAGGTGGCTGTGTAAAATGCTGTGTACCATTCACATCATCAAGTGTAAGGACTGAATTCTCGTCAAGTCCTTTAGCAAGTGCATTAGTTTCTTCATTATCATCATCAGTCTTGTATACAGACATAAATCCATCAAAAACAATCTTTGATGCTGATACTGTAAATATATATTCACCAGCTCCTATTCTTACAGAAGTTGTCTCATACTGTGCAGGTGCCATCTGACTCGCAACAAATCTCTTCCATATAAGCTGATAAAGTCTGAACTGATCTCTCTGCAATGATTCCTTAACTAATGCCGGTGACAAAGAAAGATCAGTTGGTCTGATTGCTTCATGTGCATCCTGAATCTTCTTATCATCCTTCTTGGCATTAGAATTTTGTGGAAGATACTTTTCTCCATAATTCTCACTGATATAATCTTTTGAAGCAACTTTTGCCTCATCTGCAACTCTTGTAGAATCTGTTCTTAAATATGTTATAAGACCTACTGTTCCTCTGCCCTTAATATCAACACCTTCATAAAGCTGCTGTGCTATGTTCATAGTTCTCTTTGTAGACATATTAAGTGTCTTGGCAGCTTCCTGCTGGAGTGTACTTGTAGTAAACGGAAGTGGAGATTTCTTAATCTTCTCACTTTTCTTAACACTTTCTATACTGAAACCAGAGTTTTTGACTTCATCAAGAATCTTCTGCATCTGTGCTGCATTCTTAATATCAATTTTTCCGTTTCTGTCCCCATAAAACTTTGCAACAAGTGGTTTCTTTTCTCCCTTTATATTAAGAGAAGCCTCCATAGTCCAGTATTCTTCTGGAATAAATGCATCAATCTCATTCTCTCTGTCACATATCATTCTTAATGCAACTGACTGTACTCTTCCGGCGCTAAGTCCTCTCTTAATCTTAGCCCATAAAAGTGGACTGATTCCATACCCAACCACTCTGTCAAGAACTCTTCTTGCCTGCTGTGCATCTACAAGATTCATATCAATCTTTCTTGCTTCCTTAAGCGATGCCTTAACAGCATTCTTGGTAATCTCATAAATGTTATTCTGTATATATCCTTGTCTTCTAACTTAAGTGCCGCTGCCAGATGCCATGAAATAGCCTCTCCCTCGCGGTCGGGATCGGTTGCAAGATATACTTTATCTGCTTTCTTCGCTTCTTTTCTTAAAGCAGCAAGAATATCTCCTTTCCCTCTGATTGTTATATACTTAGGTTCATAATCATGTTCAACATCTACACCCATCTGGCTTTTAGGAAGATCTCTTACATGTCCCTGTGATGCCATTACCTTGTAGTTTGCCCCAAGGAATTTACTGATAGTCTTTACCTTGGCAGGTGACTCCACTATAACCAAATACTTATGCATTAATAGCCCTCCATATCAAATATGCTTCCTTATATAATAATTCTTAGAAACCTCTTCTATAAGTCCATCTAACTCTAATTCAAGCAGAATCCCCTCCGCCTCTACAAGATTCAATCCAGAATTATTAACTATCATCTCCAGACTTACTGGAAACAAATTGATTTGACTATACACCATATTCTTAGGGCTTGCAAGTCCTGATTTTTTAAATTTTTCTTCAAATATACCATTATTATTCAAACTATTCATACAATTGTCATCTTTTTTGCTACAATTAATATATCTGTTAATAGATTCCGTTGCACATATATCATTAGGTGATGTAATCAGCTGTGCGCCTTCCTTCAACAGTTTAAGACACCCCTCTGACAGAGTATCCCCAATTCTACCCGGAACAACATAAACATCTCGGTTCTGGTCAAGTGCCTGATCTGCTGTTATGAGTGAGCCACTTTTTTGCTTTGCCTCCACCACAATAAGTGCATCTGACATTGCACTAATAATTCTGTTTCTCATAGGAAACAGCCCCGCTTTAGGCGGTGTCCCCGGTGAATACTCTGAAATAATTCCACCATTGCACTCAAGTTGTGTGTATAATTCTATATTAGTTCTGGGATAACATATATCAACCCCACATCCAAGAACAGCCATACTATAACCGCCTTTTCTAACAGCACCTTTCTGTGCCGCCGCATCTATCCCAAGTGCCATTCCACTTATAACCTGAATTCCCATGTCTGCAAAATCTTCTGCAAATCTTCCTGCTACTGACCTCCCATATTCTGTACAGTTCCTTGCCCCGACAATTGCTACTGACGGAACGTCCGACTGTGGCAGACTTCCTTTATAATAAATTATATAAGGATAATCGTATATATTCATCAATCTTTCAGGATAATTATATTTACCCGGATATGTGAATTTAATATTCTTCTTATCCAGTTCAGAATATTCCCTATATATATACTCACTTTTTCTAGATTCCTTTATAGAATATATATCATCAGGTTTTATTCCCATGACACCTTCAAACATCTTATCTGATGCTTTATATATATCCTCTGGTGTATCGAATACCTTAAATAAATATCTCAGCTTAATGTTAGCTATTCCTGTAATATTATTAATCCAAAACCAATAATAATCATCTTTCAAGATAAACCTCCTGCCTAGTGTATTGCTTCTTTAATGTATTGTCACCTCTGGTATTCCACGATAATAGAACGCCTCGCTTATGTTAGCTGTTGTTATATTAACATTACCATCTATATCTGCGATGGTTCTTGCAGTCTTCAATATCTTTGAATATCCTCTTGCAGTCAGACGCTTCTTTGCAAATATCCTTTTTATTAATTTTTCTTCCTCTTCTCCAAGTCTGCAAAATCTCTTCATATCTCCTGTACTCATCTGTGAATTATACTTTATATTCATCCCATTAAACCGCTTAAGCTGGGCAAGTCTTGCACGCATTACAGCTTGTTTCATGCTTTCTGAATCTGGCACATTACCATTATCACTGCTGCACCTTATCTGTTCGTATCCTATTTCATCTGTCTTGATACACATATCAAATCTATCCCATAGTGGCATACTTATTTTCCCCATATATCTTTTAATATCCTGTTCTGAGCAATTGCATCTGCTCCTATCCGGATAATAGCCGCATTTGCACGGGTTCATCGCTCCAACAAGCATAAAATCTGCCGGATATGTATATGTCCTGCCCATTCTGACAATTGTTACATCCTTATCTTCAAGAGGCTGCCTTAATCCTTCTAATATTTCTGGCTTAAACTCCGTCATCTCATCAAGAAATAATACACCTTTACCCGCAAGAGTTATCTCTCCTGGTCTTGGAAACATGCCTCCACCAAATAATGAACTCTTAGTTACATTGTGATATGGTGCCCTGAATGGTCTGTCTTCAATCAGCCCGCCATACTCTCCTAATTGTCCTGCAACACTATATATATTGGTAACAGCTAATTTTTCATCAAATGTCATATCAGGCATGATAGACGGAATACGTTTTGCCATCATAGTTTTTCCGCTTCCCGGCGGCCCGATATACATGATATTATGCATCCCGGCAACAGCAATCATAGTCGCCCTCTTTGCAGCCTCCTGTCCACATATATCTGCATAATTAATTTCTTGTTTATCTGTTGTACGGCATTGTTCTGGATTATCCTGTCTCTGGTTCTCAATTATACCATTATTGATATATTGCACCGCCATTTTCAGACTGTTAGTCGGAATGATATTCACTTTCTCCACAATTCTGCCTTCATTATAATTAGACACTGGTATAAGTGCCTTACTTATTCCGGATTTCTTTGCTTCACATACACATGGCAATACCCCGCTTACACCATTAATGCTTCCATCAAGGCTCAACTCACCAAGTATAATCATATTATCAACATTAACTTCATCTATGTAACCATTTGCTGATAATATAGCCAGTGCTATTGGCAAATCAAAACCTGTGCCACATTTTCTGATATCTGCAGGAGATATATTTACCACAATGCGCTGTGGAGGAAGCTCATACCCAGAATTACGGATAGCAACCCTTACTCTTTCTCTCGCTTCTTTAACCTCATTGCTAAGAAAACCACTCATCTCAAAACTTGGAATACCATTGCCAACATCAACCTCAACCCGTACAATCTCTGCCTTCAATCCATATAATACCCCACTCAATACACTACTGTACAATAAATACCGCCCCCTTTTACTATCAATACTTAAATATATATTCGTTAAGCTTTTAGGATAATAGTATCTTAAAATAACTATCAATATATATCCATCATATAAAAATTCCAACCAGACCTCATATGTTATATTGCTAATCTGGTTGGTTCATCTTTACTTCGCAGTTATCTTAGAAAGTGCTTCGTTGTAATCTTTTTCTGAATACTTCTTTAATAAATCCTTCTTTGATATTCCATATCTTATCATAAATATTATATCTTCTATTGTTGCATAACACCAGACACATCAGTATCCATCTCCTCAAGATTATCCGACTTAACAACCTGTTCCCCTCCAAAAAGCACTGCACTAAAAAGGTCTGCAAAATGCTCATTATTTCGCCAGAAATCCTTACTTATTGTATCATTCTTAATCTCATCTACCTGTTTCCTGTCTACACTCTTCCCCATATATCTCCTATAAACGCATAATGCTTATTATAATACGCACTGCGTATATAATGTATTAATATATTATCATTATATATAATCAATGTCAATATACATATCATTATATTTTATATAGAATATCTCTCCTGTATGATTCCTAACAAAAAACTCCGGCAGAGCCTCTCTATATGAGAGTTCATCCACCGGAGTTTAATCCATACTGATATTAAATTAATCCATATTAAACAAATCTTTTACCTGAAGATTAAGTATTGCATAACCAACTCCATTGTGACCATCAGTTGCCTGAATACCTATCTTAAGAGTTCCATCCGAAAGCTTCTGTCTCAATGATGCATCATCTGCCCCTGACAGACTCCAGAAATTATCAACCGTATATTCCACACCAGATTTAACCTTAGATGAACCTGACGATACAGGCATCGACGTAAGTGAAACATTTCCAGAACCATCTATACTGATATATCCGAGACGCTTATCTTTAGATGAATCAAACTTACCATCTTTTACGTCAGTGTCCCCTCTTTTTTCTTCATTATAAACATACATAAATGCTTCTTTAATGATACCTCTTCCATCAATAAGATCCGCATCTGTTATTTTAAAACTAAAATTCAGCTTTCTGTCAGCAAATTTTGTGTAATTATACTTAATATAACTGCTATATGCCTTCTGTGTGTCATCATAAACAGCATCCGTATATGAAACCTGCGGCTCACTGTTACCAGCAAGAATAGCTCTTACAAATGTATTAACAAAAAGCTCCATCTCTGCATCAGTGCCTTCTTTATCCATATCAGAATGACCTGCACTAGTATATGTAACATTACCAGCAGAATATATATAGTAATTATTAACAGCATCCTGACCTGATAATGAAAAATAATTCTTATCCCCATTATCAAGAGTATACCATACAATAGGATCTGAACCATTAACCTGTGTTTCAAGATTAAGAGCAAAATACTGTGCATGCGTTGGAGCAACACTTATTGATGAATCAATTCCATAAGGATAAGATGTAACTTCACCAGTATTCAGCTTTGAAAGGCTACTTGTCATTCTGGTATTTGTTGTATTACCTGAACTAGCAAATGGTCCTACGCCCGATAATTTATATATAAGAGTATCTGTTAAACTATATCCATCCTTCATTCCAATCAAAGGTTTCAACTGCTGGGTAGCATAATTAAGTTTCTCATATGAACCAGCTGCTTTTTTGCCTGTACCATTCTCCCTATAAGACATACAGTCATGTGTCATCAGTACAGATTTTCCATCATCAATATAAGTTTTTATAGCATCAATTGCATTGGCAGATAAATCATTATCATTACCATAGTTATCAGCAAATCCCATAACAATCATAGAATAATCATCAAGAAGCTTAGGATTCTTCTTTAATTCTTCTGAAAAAACTGTTTTGGTCATTTCTTTAACCTTCAGATTAAACCCTGTAATCCCAGCTTCTGACTTGAATTTTTCATCAAACTTGCTTCCAGGAGCAAGATTAAGATGTGACTCCTGTGAATTACTCTTAATCTGTAAAACATTTATTGTTCTCTCCTTATTCTTCAATGCAAATGCACCAGAAGTATAAGTTCTTAATCCTGTATCTGTATCAGTTATCTCAACCTTCCAGCCAACATAACCGGTAAGTCCACTTGGCAGAGACAATGTTGTACTAAAACCTCCATTAGTCCACTGTATCCCCGTACCATCACTTTCACAATAGAATAACTCAGTATCATCTGTTGTATGATCTTCTGAAAACATACTGTCACAGTTTCTGTCAATGTATATCTTAACTTTATATGAGCCATCCCTTACCGGAACAGTTACATTTCCTGAAAATGTAACTAACAGGCTCTTGTCAAAATCTCTTTCATTAACACTTGCCTCAGTTCCATCATACTCTTTCATATTAGGTGAAATGTTGCTTGTCGGTTTATAGATATAATTTAATGTATCTGATACCTCATCATTATCTACCCATACAATATTAGATGATCCTGTCTTTGTAAGCTGCATTGCAAGATTAGATTTTCTCATCTTATACATGTTAGTGTTACTGTCTACAACTGACTTATTGCCATAATATACATTCTTATCAAGTGCTATCGGCATACCCTTCTGTGCAAATTCAAAAAGTTTATTAAACGCTTTCTCAGTCAGGTCATTAGCATTCAGATTATATGTCTTTGATGATTCTGTAAATGTTCTGTCAGTATTATACATATGAGAACCAAATACTTTGCCAACTGTCTGCGCAGAACCTCTATCACCAATAATAACAAGATCATACTTTGAAAGAATATCTTCATTAAGTCCTGCAAATGCATTTATTGACATACTTGTAACATTAACCGTTACACTTGATGTCTTTGGCAAGCCATACCACGTCTTAATAATATCCTTACCGCCATCATTATTATAGCCATATACACCAATAGGTTCAATTTCAAGTACATTGACAGATTCACTAGGTGTTCTCTTATATGCGCCAATGATGTACTGAATTATCTTGGAGCCTGTAAGGTCAGCTGATACAGTTTTATTATCCTTAGTAAATTGCTTTGCTTCTTCATAAGTTGTACCATACTTAATATCACTTTCAGCAGCTTTATCAGGATACACATTACTTGACATAAGCTCTGATGTAATAGAGTTATCTGAATTGAATTCCCATACGTACTTATCAACATACTTCTGTCTATTTGTTTCCGTTGCATTATATATTGGAAATGTAGTAACCCAATCTGATTTATTGTTTTCAAAATTTTCCGGATTAAAAATCATCTGATAACTTCTCCAGTAAGCAAATGGTCCTGAACCTCCGGCATCTTCAAAGCTTCTTTTTTCTCCAGATTCAAGGTAATAATTAATTATCTTGTTGCCATTTTCGTCATCAATATTAATATATCCTACATTTCCACTATAATATTTACCTGTAACACCTCCGCTTATGCCTTCTTTGGTATGGGCAAAATCTGTAACAAACTGATCTCTGTCAATACCAGACATAGTAAGACATATTCTTGCAATATTAGAATACTTATTATCACTTCCAAGACCTTTATCGGCAGAATTATACATTATGGCTTTTCCTTTAGTAGCATTCACCATATACAGGTAAAGTGCTGTTTCCGCTGATAAGTCATTGTCTCCCAATGTCCATTTTTTCTCTGTAGAAGATACATTAGTTCCATTCAGATAATTATACGCAGATAATATTCCCGCATTGTGAATTTTACATGAAAAATATACAATAGTTGCATCATCTATATCCTTAATTGTAACTTTTGACGGTTTCTTGATTACAAGATCAACAAATCCTTCCATTCCTTTGTCACCAAATACAAAGAAAGAAAATGCATCTCTTAACTTAGAACCGTTTTTTGTTGTCATAGGTATATAGCTATTACCATCTTTTTTACAGAAAATAAGTTTTATATTATCAACATCTAAAGTGCCAACCTTCTGTATTGCATCATTAGAAGTAGTGTAATAATTGTATGAGTTGCCACTTTTATACTCAAGGCATAAATTATAATTAGTTCCGTTTAAAAGAATACCATTAACATACTGAAGATACACATCCATATTCTTCTGTACATCACTATTAGATGCTACCTTTTTATCAGTAGCCTTTGCTACAATATCATCCCACTTGACACTACCAGATGAATTACCTATAATCGGTCCTAACTCATCATAATAATCTTCAGAAACAATCTCCAGAATCTTCATCTTATTATCCTGTGAATATTCCTTACCATTAATAATAACCGAAGTATCTGCCACCACATCAGTCTTTCGTGTAACAATTATCAGAAGCACAACAAGACAAAACATAACTGCAGAAGCAATCACTGCCAATATTCTGTTTTTACCATTTTCTTTGAACTTTGACTTCATAAAGATTACCTCCCGTTTACTTAATTATCTGTAAAATAATCAATTATCTGTGCTGCTGATAACGTGTTGCCAACCTTAAGTGTATTAACAACATCTTCCTTATCGCCTTCAACCGATGTAACAGACTTGCCAAGTGTTATATTATCATTAAGCTGGTTTCTTGTTGAAAATGTTCTTGAAACGATTCTCTTTTCATTCATTCTCTGTAAGCCTAACGAAATAACAATCTGTGGATTCCTGTCAATTGACTTAATTGTTGCTGTATCAAGCTCTATACTATCCTTTGATATTCTTACATCAAATGATGTAACATTATCACATACAAGACTCATTTCTGACTTATCTGAATTGATATACCATAGCTGCTGTGTTGCACTTTCATAATAGTATCCCCATTCAATGCCTACCTCAGTACTATTCTTTTTCTCAATAACCTTATTAGTATATATAGTTACATCCCCATTCAGCTTTTCAATCTTTATCTCTGTCGCCTCAAGAATATTCTTTGACATCTGATTAAGACTTATATCAGCATCACTCTGTATCTGTGCCAAAGCTGTCTGCTTCGTGTAACTTCTGACCGCCTGCGTAATAAGCATTACAAGTGCCATAAGAACAATACTTGATATTGCTATCGCTATAAGCAGCTCCACTAATGAGAATCCCTTGTTATCCTTCTTCATAACTCCACTCCATATTAATAAACTAGTTCGATGTCGTAACTTTTCCGGTCTTATACCATAGCTTAGATTCATAATCAACACCAGATGATGTAACCTTAAATGTTCCTGAAGTTGCTGTATTCTTAAGTTCAACCGGATCCATTCCTGACTTAGTAGCTGTCACACTGTCACATGAACCATCTGCTTTGCTGAACTTAACCATAATTGTATAATCATCAACATTATACGACGAAGTCCCAGCTTCATATACAATAGAAATCCTTGAAGCACTACATTTGTATGTTTCTAATGGACTTCCTGTATCCTTATATGTAGTAAATACATAAGAATCTCCATCTTTACCAATCTCCATGTACCAGTTCCCATTCTTAGCCATAGTACTTGTCTTTAACTCACTAAGACTTGAATAAAGATTCTTATTAGCTTTCTTGGCATTTCCCTTGTTAAGAACTGTAAGTCCGACTGTTACAAGAAGTGAAACAACTGCGATTATTGCGATTACTACAAGAAGTTCCAATAAAGAAAATCCCTGATTATTTAATTGTTTCTTAAAATGTCTGTTCCCTCTCCTGCTCATCATCACATCTCCATTAAATAATCTTTCTATAATATTCCGTATTATGACGGATTAGTAGGTGCCTCCGTTGTAGACTCAACATTAGTTCCCTTAGGATCTTCGTACTTTCTCCAGAGACTGAATGTAACCATATCCTTATAAGTCATATTGCTTACACTAAGTGATGAATCCTTCTTAGATTCAACATGCGGATTCCAGAATCTGAAAATATCCTTATAGTGGACTGTCTTGCCTTTTCCATTAGTATCTGTAAGCTCTGCTTCATGGTCATCAATAAATGTTCTGAAAAGTGAATCAGAGAATATGTTATTAGAAACTGTCACTCCTGAATCAATCGTAATTATTCCATTAGAAACAACAATTCCATCAAAATCACTCTTAATATGAACATTACCAGAGCAGACAACAACGCCCGAAGTTATCTTAAGAATATTTGATTTTGATTCAGACGAATTACTATCTATAACAAGTTCTATACCTTTTGATGCAGATACTTCAGATAACGCATAAGCTATAAACCATTTTCCTTCTACCTGTTTGATAAATGCCTTACCATCAGTAACTTCTGCAAAACCATCTTTATTAATAATATTGTCATAAACATCATCAGGTGTGTACTTGCTAAGATCAATAGCAATATTATTATGAGCAATACTATTAAGATATTCCTCTGCCTGCTGAGTTGTTGTATATGTTACTGAATCCCCAAGAGGCGCAAGTATCTTATTAAACACATTATATCTATTCGATCTGTCTGAATATTCAGTATTAAAATCAAAACTTGAATTATCAGCAAAGATACCAAGGCTGGCTTCATCTGTAAGACTTTCACTTCTTACAACTGATGAACCACTAAGTCCGGCATATGTACCTACAGATTTCTTAATAGCATTTCTTAAAGACTTAGATTCCTTAATATAATCATTTTTCTCTGCAGCACTGCATTTCTGTGCATAAGAAGTATTATTAAGGAATTCCTCAAACTGAGTATCTGTATAATCATATATAATCTTAGCATAAGTATTAAGTGATGCTGTATCCTTGAAACTGAAATAATAATATGTTCTTGACTTATCATAATCAATTGTATTAAGACCAGAACCAGCTATATCATAATCTCTTGTCACATAATAATCATCACCATTCTTGCTTAATAAATCAAATCCAAAGAATGTTGACTCACTTATCTTAGTCTCACACTTGATTCCGTTGCCTGCTGTCTTCTTCTTAGATGGATTCTTAGAGCCACTCTTTAAAAGCTGCGCAGGAACAAGATATATTTCCTGATTAGTATTTACTGAAATTGATTCACCTGTTGCAAGCGGTACTGATGTCTCAAACTTAATATATGAACGGCCAGCAACAACAAGCTTTGAAAGAGATGAACTGAATGTAATTGTCGCTCTTTCTCCATTAATAATTACCGCACTACTGTCATAATGAGTTGCATTTTCCTTAGGTTCATATCCAAAGCCTTCATAAGAACCACTAAGAACTGCACTTGAATCATCCCCCTCAATAGTAAGGTCATCCTTAACATTGACTGCACCAGCTCCATTAAATGTGGCATTATTTCCAAGTACAATCTCATCCGACCATAACTGTGAAGAGCCACCAAGGTTAAGCTGTGACGCAGATAATGCTCCTGTCTCTCCTTTTGACTTAATATTAAGGTTAAGACTACCTCCACAGATAAGATAACTGCCTGTAAAATCAAGAGTTGAACCCTTAATATTAAGACCTGATGCTCTTCCAGCATATGCATTTCCTTTAATTATCGCTGCTCCGCCGTCAGTAATATTAATACCAGTATTACCAACTAACGCATAATTACCGAAGAATGTTGTACCAACAAGGTCTTCGTCCATGAAATTAACATATATATCAGGAAGCCCAACTGCTCCATTAAATGTAATATAGGAATAATCCCCATTCTGTGTCAGATACTTAACGATACAATCTGTAAATGTAATTGCATACACATTAAGACCTGTACCATTATTCTTATCGCTTGTATTTCTCATACGGATAGTATTAACATCCTGCACCACAAGAATAGGCTCTCCCGTAGCATTACCATCATTATCAACACCTGTAGAATAATTCTCCAGATATGAATTCAATATTTCAATAAACTTCTCCTTGTGTCATCAAAGCTATAATTATTATTATATACAGGCCTAAAATCTGTTGTCTTAAAATCTGGCAACAGCTTTCCTATAAGCTTCTGCATATAATTTTCTCTTAAAGCAACATTTGCTTTTTCATTATCAATCTCAACCAAAGTTGCAAAATTATTATGCTGGTCAGAAACGACCTTACTATAACTTGATAATGTGGTAAGCTGTTCCTCATATGAAGCATTAAAGCACTCCATTGAAGCTTTTCCAAGTGCAGCATATATCTCATCAACAGCCTCTTCTGATGTGTAGAACGTCTTTTTAGACTGTGATGCTATCATCTTCATTTTAAGGTTGACCATTGTAGTTGTAGTAATCAGTGTTGAAAGAATCAATACAAATGAAGTCATAATAAGCACTATTACAATAGTAGAACCAGAATTATTTCTTTTTCTTTTCAAATTCAATAATACTTTCCCCATAAACTGTCTCCATTCTTTCACTGACTAATTAATCTTAGTAGATGTCATAGTTGCAATCTTTGAATCATCTGACATAGTTGAATCATTATAATATACTGTCACTGTAAGTCTGTACATAGAATCTTCTGTTTTTGATGAAGAACCAGACTTCCAGTCTTTAATATTAGAATAAATTCTCGCTGCAGTATCCTTGTTTCCTGCTTTATCAGCAAGATTACCCATAACCTGAGTATTAAATGTAACTTTAACTTTATTATGATCAACCAACATTCTGTATTTCTGTGCTGATGCTACTGAACCATCTGCATTCTTTTCCTGCGTTATCTTTTCCTGCTCAAGAAGATATATATTAAGGTCACTATATCTTACATTGGTAAGTTCTGCCGGATATTTGTATGTTACATTAATCTTATCATTAACATATACTTCCATAGTACCATCTGTAGTTGTTGTACCCTTCTTATTAGTACTTATATAATCATCAAACGGAGTATAGAATACATACAGATTCTTTATATTCTTCTTAATCTTTCCTGAAACGTAATAGACCGTCTGCTTTGTACCACTTACATCTTCCTCACGTTCTTCCGCTTCAAAAGTATTAGTTGTAAGTGTAGTAGTCTTAACATAATCAGGATAACTAAGCACTGTATCATAATGATATGTAACAGTAATAACTGCCGTCTGGTCAAATAAAACCTTAGATGCATCTGAAGTATTTCTTGTTACATTAACATCAATAGATGTACTCTTAGTAATCTTAGACCTGTCGAATGCCTGCTCACCTGTATAATATTTAAAATGTGCCACTGCCTGATTATCACTGTTATCATCACGATAAACGAGTGAACTGTCCGCCGAAACATCTGCATATACTGATATTCCTGCAGAATTAATATTATTATTAGGATTATCCTTAACCGTACTGTCAGCAGGTGTTGTATAAGGTGATGGATCAAATTCTGCTTTGATATAAATTTTTCTTTATTTACACCCTCATAATAAAGAATATTAGAAGCATCTTTCTTATTACCCACAGAATATGTTGTGCTGTCAATCCCACCAAGCTGCTGATAAGTATATTGTCCATTGCCACCAGCAAGCCTGTCCAGACTCATGCTCTTTGCTTCCTCTATAATATTGTTAATTGCAGTATTAGCATTTTCAGTCCTTCTTGCTTTATTGTTAATTCTGGCAGCATTAGAAAATGTACTCAGTACCGGTAGAGATATGATTGCAAGAATAACAATCGCTACCAGTACTTCAACCAGTGAAAAACCGGAATTATTCAATTTTCTATTCTTTCTATATAATTTCATATCCCTCTCCCTGAATTCTCTTATTACTCAGTTGGTGTAACTGTTGAGAATATATTTCCTGTTCCTGTCTTAACATCAAATGATGGTTCCTTATAATCACGCTTTCCACCTTCAATTGAATAAAGTGAAATAGATGCTGTTCCTGTAACAACACCTGTTGCCTCATTATAAGATGCAGATAAGGCATCAATTGTGCTCTTATCAGCATATGTATTGACATATTTAATAAAATTCTTCCACTGACTATAATCTGATTCATAAGCAATATTAATAGTTGACTTATAGCCGGTAAGATTAGAAGTATAATTGCTTTTTCCATTTACATTACTTGAAGCAATCTGACCGAACTTGTAAAGAACAGTTGTTGGTGATAAAGAAAGGCTTCTTACCCATGTTCCTGTTACAGACTCTGTCTTGTTAAAGAAATCAATTGAATTAGGCTGTGTGCTTCCTGCCGCATATCTGTCAAGAAGATTATCATACTGCTTAAGGTAATTCATTGTATCATTAACATACTTCTGTTTGTTGTTATTCTTTTCTTTTAAGTCTCTCTGAGTTGTCTCAAGAGTAGTCTTTTTAGTAGATAAAGTATCTACCTGGTCTGAAAGATTCTGAAATCCAAAGAAATAAGCAAGAGCCATAATAAGCACTGCTAATACAACAACCAATAACTTTTTGTCTCTTTCAGAGATTTTTAACATACCTTTTAACTTATCCATCTGACTCCCCTCCTACTTTGTTGTTGAACTCTTAGTACTGCTATTTTTAGTACTGTTTGATGTATTAGATGACTTCATATCAGTTGTATTAGATGTTCCTCCAACAAATGTACATGATAATGAAAATGTAACTTCAATTGTACCTGCATTATCCTTAGTCTCTGTTATAGTAGGGGCATCAACATTAAGTACAGAAGAATTCTTCTGAAGTTCCTGAATGAACTTAGCTACTGAAGACTTGCTTCCCGCTGTTCCATTAACAGTAATTGCTCCTGATGCAACATTGAAAGACTGAATAGTAATATCACTTGGCATACTCTTTTCAAGATAATCAACAAAATCCTGTAATGCATCATCGCTGTCTGATGTAAGTGCTGCAAATGCTGCGATATCATTATATTTATCTTTAGCTGAATAATATTCATTAACAACATCATTAATAATGCTCAGCTTCTTTATACTCTTATTAAGAGATCCAATCTCTGCATTAAGAGCAACAACCTGAACAAGTGGAATAAGAACAAGGAGTGCAGAAACCACAAGGGCTCCAACAAATCCTACAATAAGCGTCTTTGTATTTTCTTTTCTGGCACCACTCTCAATAAGTCTCTTAGGAATAAAATCAACCGGATCAATAACTGCACCTAAGTTAGTTACATAACTTGTAAGAGTAGCCTCTTCAACATATGCTTTCTTGTCCAGTGCAATATTCTTAAGTCTCTCGACCTTCTCAATTGGCATATTAAGCTCATTAGAAAGAAGTGTTGCAAAACCCTTAATAGATGTAGAATGTCCGATTAAGTATGCCTTCTGGATTGATAATCTGTTACGCGATACATAGTAATCAATAACTCTGTTGATGTTACTTGCCATATACCTTAATGACTCTGTAACCTCATCTCCATCAAATCTTGAGTGAAGAAGTGTTTCATTCTGAAGCTTTGTTGTAGCAGCCTCATACTTAAGTCCATATTTCTCCATAACTGCATTAACAAGCATTGACTTTCCATAAGGAACATTTCTCTGTAACTGCAATACATTATCCTTGAAAATATTAATTACAGTACCATCATTTTCAACCTGTATAACAAGACTGACTTCTGGTCCAATCTGCTGTTTCATAATCTGGTATGTACTGTTACCTGCATAATCAACAAATGCCACCTTAAGTCCTAAAGCCTTAGCAAGTCCATAGTAAGACTCTACAACTTCTGATGGTACAGCAGCAACCATAAGTTTAATCTTTTCCTGTCCCTGATCTTCTACTTTCTCAAGAACCGTGTACTGAATGATATACTCATCCATATTAACAGGGAAATACTCTGTAGCATTAGCCTGTACAAGTTTATCAATCTTATTAGCCTTAACATTAGGAATAAGAACTTCCTTAGTTGCAAGTCTTGGAGAACTGATAGAAAATGCGACATTATTAGCATTAAATCTATGCTCGTCCATAACAACCTTGATTGCCTTAGCAAGTACGTCAGTCTGCTCAATTACACCATCGACATAGCAGTCTTCTGGTGCAGGAATTGTAACAGTCTTATGAACGACACTGTTCTTACCTGATTTAGTGATTCACATATTTTAATATACTCGTTATTGATAACGATACTTACCAATTTACCTTTGGCTTTAGATGCAGCCATAAAATCCTCCTATCCAGCTCCCCACATAATAAGCTAATGATTTCTAGTTATAAAAATATATATAAATTTCCTGTTCTTTCTATATAGACAAAAACTCTCCTACATAAATATACAGATTAGTTAGAATCCCATAAAAGAAAGATACCAGTTAATTATATTCGTACCAAAAAGCATGGCTATTGTAAGCCCTGCACACAAATATGGTCCGAATGCCAGTACATGTTCAGCATCCGTAACTTTCATACGGATGGAATGAATGACTGCACCCAAGATGCAGCCAATCAGAAATGCCAGAATAATGCACTTCCATCCTAAAAATAATCCTGCAAACGCCATCAGCTTAATGTCTCCACCGCCAAAAGCGTCAATTCCTTTAATCGCTCGTCCAATAAAAAGACATATGAGCATGAATCCACTTATAACACAAAACCCTATTAGATAGTCTAATAGGTTCTTGTGATCTAATATGATTCTTATCACTGCCAAAACACCAATTGCCACATTAAGTGAAAATGGTATCTCGAAAGTTCTCCAGTCAATGACTGAAATAACAAGAAATATTGAAAATGCAAAGCACATCAATATGCTTACCGCATTAAATCCGTGAACTAAGAATACTATCACATATGCTATCCCATTGGTCGCTTCAATGATTGGATACTGCGGTGATATCTTAGCTTTGCAGTGTCTGCATTTTCCACCAAGTATTATGTAGCTTACCAGTGGTATGAGATCATACCACTGGATTTTTGCACCACATGTCATACAATGCGAATGTTCTGTAGCTATATTCTCTTTTAATGGTAATCTGTAAATCAGTACGTTCAAAAAACTTCCGAATACGATTCCGTATAGAAAGATAATGAAGTACAGTGGTAATTCGTATTGCATGATTTAATGTTTCCTTAACTAATACTATTATGATGCATTATAATCTGAAACTTTTCCGTTTGTAATCGTGAATTTAATTGTTTTTGACTTTAAATCTTTTGAAGTCATAGGAACTTTTTCTTTACTAATAGTCTCAGTCAATTCTTGTTTTAAAGTATTTGTAGCACCATCTGGCTTAGTATCTGAATCAGAAGTAATTGTAATCGTTCCATCTGAGCCTGTAATTGTAACCACATTATCACTTAAAAGATCATAATACTTTTCATCAGCTAATACTGTTGTTATTGCGCCCTTAACTGTATCAAGATTCTGTTCATCCTTTGACTTTCTTGACTTTTCAATGTTCTTGATAAGTGTTGGAGCTAACACACCAACAAGTACTGCCATAATAGCAATAACTACGATAAGCTCTACTAAAGAGAAACCTTTGTTACCTAATTTTTTCTGTGTTTTTTTCATGTTTCATATCTCCCTTTTGAAATATATTTATATAAATCCATTCTCGTTAAGCGACCTGCAGAACAGATTATATACTAACCTTGTGAACCTAATGTATTGTAAAGCTGAATCATTGGCTGGTAAATTGCGAGTATCAAAAGTACAACAACAAAAGCCATTAGTACAATAATAATAGGTTCCATTAATGAAGTAAGAGTCTGTGTCTGAACTTCAACTTCTTCTTCATAATAAACTGCTGAATTGGTAAGCATCTCTTCAACATTACCAGTTTCTTCGCCAATACCTACCATATGTACAACCATCGGAGGAAAAAGCCCCGATGTTCTTAACTGATTAGAAAGAGGCAAGCCTAATGACACGCCGCTCTTTACTTTTTCTAATGATCATAATATAATACATTCTTCATGGTTGAAGCAGATATCTCAAGTGCATCAATCATTGGCATACCAGCCTGTAACAATGTACTCATTGTTCTTGCAAATGAAGCACACGCTGACTTAGTCTGTAACAATCCAAATACTGGAATCTTTAACTTTAATTTATCCAGGTTATGTCTTCCATTCTCGGTATTACCATATAACTTAACTCCCACAACTATTCCAATGACAACTATAAGATATACATACCAGTATCCTTTAACACTGTCACTCATAGCAAGGATTGCCCTTGTTGTTACTGGAAGTTCCGAATCCAAATCTTCAAACATTGTCATAAAGCTTGGTATAACGAATGTAAGCATTACTACAATAACACCTATCATAACAAAGATAAGCACTATCGGATACATCATTGCTTTCTTTACAACACCCTTTAACTTGGCATCTTTTTCAAACTGTATTGCCATTCGTGTAAGAGAATTCTCCAGACTACCAGAAGCTTCACCAGCCTTAATCATATCAATAAGAATACTTGGAAACTCTTCGTTCTCCCTCATTGAATCCGAAAGGTTTTCACCTTTTTCTACGCTGGACTGGGTTCTCTCAATTGCCTCTTTAAGTCTCTTATTCTCTGTCTGTTCACCAAGCATCTCCAAAGCATTAATTACGCTTACACCTGCTTTAAGAATACTTGCAAACTGCCGGCAGAATACGCTCATATCTCGTGCCGGTATTTTCTTTGGGCCAAAAAATGACAGATTAACATCTTTATCCAAAGCTCCCTGCTTACCTATTGATATAGGAGTAAAGCCCTGTTCCTTTATCTTTCTGGCTGCTTCATCTTTACTTTCTGCTTCAACAGCACCCTTAACATCTTTTCCCGAAGCGTCAACCGCTTTGTATGAAAATGTTTCCATATCACACTCCCCATTCTTAGTAAAATCTTTCCTTTTTAGTGCATTTAGTATAACACATAAGCACAATCAGGACAATAATTTTACTAAAATTAACAAACAAAATTAACAAAAAATAAATTCTTTTTAAATTTACTTTTACATTTATAACATACCTTAACAATATCATACTACACACTAAAAGTGGGTAATTTCCACTTTTATTTCGTATTTTCTAGCTTAATCGTTCTTGCTGTCATTCCTAAAAACATATAGAAATATGGTGTTGTATAATACATTGAATTTCCAAAGCATGCACCTGCTGCATATGCCAATGCACACCCTGCCGAAGCTATCGTTATAAGTTCCATTTTTTTAATTTTCTTCAATTGGCATATCATCATTGATATTAATGCGCCCATATACATTACAAGCCCTGGTATTCCCATAAACACCATATACTGTATATATTCATTTTCTGGTCTGTCAGTGCCTCCTGCTAACACGCCTCCCAATTCGCCAGAATATTTTTCATTCAATTGTTCTGGTCCATATCCTAATATTGGACTTTCCGGTATCATTTTTAAGCAAGCTTTCCACAATCTCATTCTTCCCGTCCCTGCTCCATCTGCATCTTCCGCATTTGATGCGACTGCATTAACATCATGAGAAAAAGTTGATAAATTAACTTTTAAGTTCTGTCCACTGCTTGATGGAATGATTCCTGACATGCTGACTGTGCTAAGGGAAATATATATAATTATCGGCACTAGTATTTTCTTTATATTGTTAGTTCTTACAACATACATTATGCATACAGCTATAACACCAAACATAGAGCCAAGATACGCACCAAATGTATTGTTCACCAAAAGGCAAAATAGCTGGAACGCTATTCCTGCTGCATACATAATTTCATTTTTCTTAATATCTGACGTTAAGAATAACCCTGTCATAACCAAATTGACATGTTAAGATAATACCCAAAATGATTAAACTGGCTGAATACAGTTGCTCTATCATAAACAAATATTTTTTGCATATATAGTAGATGATTATCTTGAAGCAGTAGACATATCCCAAGTATAACCGCTGTTACCGCGTATGTATTAAATATGTATTTTCTATATTTTGCTTCTTTAACTATATGCGTGCACATATAAACCGCCGCATAGCAGCAATATGTCACAAGGCCTTCATATCTGTACTCTGTTCCAAATATTGAAGTATATTTATCATTCGAATGCATTGTACATATGATAATCCATACAAACAACATTAAAAAAATACATTCCATGGTTCTCTTTTAATAAACTCAAACAGCTCATTTTTCCAATTATTACTCCGTGTCAGTATCATGCCTATAAAGTATGCTGTCAGAAATTCCACTGTCAGCACACCCATAAGCAAAACTGCCGTCTGATAGCTTGACAATATATTTAATCTATACATAAATGTCTGCTCAGCCATCCCCACCCATCTTATATGAAAGAAGATTGATAGTATCGGCAATAAACACCATCCCATCACTATGTACATTGCTGTCTTTTCAAAAAAATTTTCCCCCAGCATCTCATATATTTCTTTAAGTGTTTTGCACTTTTTTAATTTTGTAAGCATTTTACTTCTCTCCCCTTTTAGCTTTATACTTTACTATAATATAACTATTTTCCTAGCTATTTCAAGAAATAATTAAACGCTTTATTGATTCATTGTTCATGATACCTATAGGTAGTCGCATTATTGCTTGACTTATAGGACATATCCGGGCAGAATCCTTATTTGCCCCTCACTTTTCCTCCCAATCTGCCTATAGATAAGCTTCCTCGTGCCTGCCTGATAGGTAATTTCCGGCACTTTCATGTAATTCTGCCTAAAATTTGCCTATATAGATTGATTATTTATTGTTCTTATAGGAAATCCCAATAATAATAATTGCATGATTAACAGTCCCCAATAAAGAAAAAACAATGCCAGCACATCACCAGCATTGTCATCTCTTCAATCACTATTCCCCAGACTTTCTTAAAGCCTCCATATATCTTTCCAGCTTTAGTCTTGCGTCATCACTAAGCTCCTGATAAGTTTCTATCAATGTGTATTCTTTAGAATCTTTATCAACATATGCATAATCCATATACTTTCTTGAATTATTCATATCTTCTGTGCCAGTCAGCAGCTCATATGGAGAAATATCGAGTGCTTTGCATATTACCATTATCTTATCTGCTGACGGATTATTCTTCTTTATCTTCCAATCACTTACTGTACTCTGAGAAATTCCTGTTCTGCTGACAAACTCTGCCTGCGACATTCCTTTTTCTTCAAGATACTTATATATTCTCTCACCTATCTGCATATTCCACCATTAATAAAACTGATTAACTCTCTTAGTAACATAATTGACGTCCTGTGCATATCCAATTGCATTATCAGAATCAATCACTCCCTTATTATACAGATCAAGAAGTGCATCGTCCATTGATATCATGCCCTCTTTTCTTGCTGTCTGTAAAACACTGGATATCTGATATGTCTTGGCTTCACGGATAAGATTCTTAATTGGAATCGTTCCATGCATAACTTCAAATGCAGCAACTCTTCCACTTCTGTCTGCTGTTGGTATCAGCTGCTGTGAAATAACTGCTTCAAGAACAACAGCAAGCTGAATTCTTATCTGCTGCTGCTGGTGCGGTGGAAACACATCAATAATACGGTCAATTGTTGCCGCCGCTCCAATTGTATGAAGTGTAGAGAACACGAGGTGACCTGTTTCTGCTGCTGTTATAGCAGTAGATATAGTTTCCAGATCTCTCATCTCTCCTACAAGAATTACATCAGGATCTTCTCGCAGTGCTGCACGGAGTGCATCAGCATATGAATGCGTATCAAGACCGATTTCTCTCTGATTAATCATTGCTTTTCTATGCGAATGAAGATACTCAATCGGGTCTTCAAGTGTTATTACATGAGCATTACGTTCATCATTAATTCTGTCTATAAGAGAAGCAAGTGTTGTAGATTTACCAGAACCTGTTGGACCTGTTACCAGAACCAGTCCTCTTTTCTTGGCATACAAGTCAACAACAGACTTTGGAACGCCAAGACTTTCCGGCTTAGGAATCTCTGTTCCTACAATACGCATGGCACATGCTACAGAACCTCTCTGTCTGAATACATTAACTCTGTATCGTCCAATATTAGGAACAGAGAATGAAAAATCAAGTTCTCCTCTGTCTTTGAACATTGCCTGCTGCCTGTCATCCATAATATCAAGAATAAGCTTTTCACAGTCATCTGGTGAAAGCTTAGGATAATCAAGATCCACAAGTTCACCATTAATTCTGACTCTTGGTGGAAGTCCTACAGTGACATGCACATCACTTGCCTTCTTTTCTTTAGCTATCGAAAGTAATTGCTCTACAGTAAACATTATTAAGCCCCCATATATCTATAATTGTATATCTGGCAGATTCTTAGTCAATCTGCTCAAGTTCAATTTCTTCTACTCCTGAAGGAACTGATATTCCAGAAGAAGCTGATGTATCTGCTGCCTTAGGTCTTGAATCATCTTCTTCAGCTTCATAAGTTGCTTTAACCATCTCAGCTATAGTTGTGACACCATCTTTAACCGCATTAACCGCAGCCATCTTAAGCGTATTCATACCCTCACTTATAGCCTGTTTTTTAATCTCTTCTGCTTCTGCATGCCTTGATATAAGTCTCTTTATAGACGGTGTTATCTTCATAATCTCATATATACCAAGTCGTCCATAGTATCCTGTTCCATTACATAACTTACATCCGCATGGTTCATATATTGTAAATGGCTCGTCAGGATTAACTCCAAGCATCTCCTTCTCAGCTGCACTTGCCTCTTTTGGCATCTTACAGTCACACAGCTTTCTTACAAGACGCTGTGCGATAATACCAACAAGTGAATCAGCTATGAGGTATGACTCAATTCCCATATCTTCAAGACGGGCAACAGAACTTGCCGTACTATTAGTATGCAGTGTACTTACAACAAGATGGCCTGTAATAGATGCTCTAACCGCAATCTCAGCAGTCTCACCATCTCGGATCTCACCAATCATAATGATATCCGGATCTTGTCGTAAGATTGATCTTAATGCAGTTGCAAATGTAAGATTTGCTTTATTATTAACCTGAACCTGATTAATACCATCAATATTAGCCTCAACTGGGTCTTCAACAGTAATAATATTAACATCTTCTGTATTAAGTTCACTTAATGCAGTATAAAGAGTTGTAGATTTACCAGATCCTGTAGGTCCTGTTACAAGAATAATTCCATGTGGATTCTTTAATATATCATCAAATACCTTAAGATCAGCCGGTGTAAGTCCAAGTTTTGATTTATCAATGTTAAATCCTTCCTTGGACGCAATTCTCATAACGCATTTCTCTCCATATACTGTAGGAAGATTAGATACTCGGATATCGTACTCTCTTCCATCTACGTTAATGGTAATACGTCCATCCTGTGGTTTTCTCTTCTCAGAAATATCCATTCCTGACATAATCTTGATACGGGTTGTAATAGCACCAAGAAGTGTATTATCGTACTGGATAATTTCACGAAGATTACCATCTATTCTGTATCTTACACGGATATCTCTTTCCATCGGCTCAATATGTATATCAGAAGCTCTCTGTCTTACAGCCTGCTCAATTACACTATTGATAAGCTGAACAATAGGCGCATTCTCAATCTCTTCTCTTCTCGCCTTGTCTTCTTTAGTTTCTTCTCTTACAGTCTCGCCCTGCTCTTTCTTATACAGATCCACAATACTCTGTGCCTGTTTCTGTCCAAACGCCTTATCTAAAAATGCATTAATATCAGTTGCATTAGCAAGAACCGGAACAACCTGTTTACCAGTTACAATATTAATGTCATCCATGGCAAGAATATTAGTAGGATCAGCCATGGCAACCCTGATTGCTCCAGGATTATCAGGTGCATCACCTAATGGTACGAGAGTGTACTTTCTCATAATATTCTCATCTAACATAGACAGAACATCATCACTTATCTCCGTCTCTCGCATATCAACAAAATCAATCCCCAGACTGTCGCAAAGTGCCTCATTAATATCTTTCTGGGTAGCATATCCCAATGCTATAACCATCTCACCGAGCATCTTCCCCTGCTCTCTCTGTCTTGAAAGTGCAGTCTGTAACTGGTTCTCATCTATAATTCCCTTTTTAACAAGAACATCACCCAATCTAACTTTTTTTCTGTAATTCACCTTCAACCTCTTTCCGCAGGCAGTCTCCACTCCTGCTATTGCGCATTTATAGTAAGATTATATCACATCAACATACAATATACAAACAGCTATTTAACCTCTTTTATAGTATAGTTGTCACTTTTACTGCCAATACATTCACTGTAAAGTGAATCGTAATCTGTACGGCAGACATACCTCTTTTCTTCATTATCATGGTTCATATCAAATGTTCCATCTGCATTTATATAAGCATTGCTATATGAAAATGCAAAATAAACCGTTTTGCTGTCTTCCGAGTCAGATATTGTCGCTGAAGCAGTTATATATATGTAATTATTAGTCTCTCCAGCATTCACTTTTTTCTGTAAATAATATATTCCAGTAATCTTTGCATCACTGCATGTTTCCTCATTAACGTGATACAGATAGGCAGTATCCTTTGTTGCTTTATATAACATATGAAATGTGTTATCTGCCGTTTCTTTATTAATTGTCTCAAGAACTTCTTTGCTAACCTGTTCTATAACTTTTTTATCAATCAGCGATACATCATCAACATATTCCGGAAGCTTGTCTGCATTATAAGAAGTTTCTATATTATGTACAAGAAATCCGTGTCTTGCAATATCTTCATAAGAAGTATTGCATGTTATCTTCACTGAATCCCCAAGACTTATATTGTCTTTTTTATCAGGAGTAAATGTAAGTCCTGACAGATACTCATCTTCCCAGTTATTAGTGATAACAATGCCAGCCTGCGGACTTACACCGGTAAATGTAACATCAATCTTATCAAACAATTCCACAGATGTTCCTTTTGATATTCCTGATGCTTTTATCTTCTTATTGCCGCCTCCCATGCTGACTCCTACCGCATCCTCATATTTCTTATCAACCTCAAGCCTTACTTTATAAGTATCACCATTGGCAATATCTTCTTCATCTGTACTTGTTTCTATAGAAGCAATCAGCATTTTAACATTGTATGATTTATCTGAATCGGTACTTTTACCCATAAGCTCCTTATACAGCTTATCCTTATTAAGAGTAAACACCGGTTTTGCATATCCGTTAGCACCTTCATAACTTATAGTTATATAATCCCACACATCAAACTGCTGTGAATGGATAAAAAGTGCAACAGCAATTACCGCTATCACTCCAGCCGCTGCAATAATCAGTCCTACGCGGCGTTTCTTAATTGTCCGTCCCATAAACTGGAACTCCTTCTTAATCTCCTTTTCAATTGCTTCACCCTTATGTGAAAATTCTTTTAACTCCATATCATACTCCTACTGGTCTTGTCGCCTCTCTTAACATATCCTTTTCTTCTCCATCAAAATACGACTCAAGTGTCTTATATACTCTTTCCTGATACTTATTGAACCGCTCAATATCCACAGCATCAAGATAATTTACATCAACAAGTTCTAAATCTATCGGAACAACTGTAAGCATATCAAACTTTAAAAATGTGCCATATTCATTGTCGAAATCTTTCTGACATACAATCTCATTTTCAATTCTTATACCGAACCTGCCCTCAATGTATACCCCCGGCTCATCAGATGTAACCATGCCCTCTTCAATAACTGCAAGATCATTCTTGCCCGGATTGTGCTTCCATCGAAATCCATTAGGACTCTCATGCACATTTAAAAGGTATCCTATTCCATGTCCTGTTCCGCAGCGGTAGTCCATTCCGACATTCCACAGAGGTGCTCTGGCAAGAATATCAAGACTGAAACCGTTACAGCCTTTCAGAAACTTTGCATTTGCCAGGCCTAACATACCTTTAAGTGTAAGTGTGTAATACTTCTTCATCTCATCAGTCACAGGTCCAAGTGCTATTGTTCTTGTTATATCAGTTGTTCCACGCATATACTGTCCGCCAGAATCCACAAGCAGCATGCCTTCCGGCTTTAAGACAGCCGCATTGGTTTCATCTGCATGGTAATGCATCATTGCAGCATTTTCATTATATGCACTGATTGTGTCAAAGCTTAGTTCTATGTAATCTTTTATATTGCTTCTTAAATTATCAAGATATGCCGCTGCATCCGCTTCTGTTATATTACCTGATGCAACATTTTTCTTAAGCCAGAATATGAATTTTGTTACAGCCACGCCATCGTCAACATGTACGCTGTATAGATTCCTTATCTCTGTCTCATTCTTTATTGCCTTAAAAAGCATTGCTGGATTGTCAGACAGTACTGCTTCCACATCTCTTCCAGACTGTATAAGCTGATATATACGCATATTCACACGTCTCTTATCAATAAGCACTTTTCCATTCATTCTGGCAATGTCTTCATATATGCTGTCATATGGCAGCACCTCTACACATGCCTCCACGAATTTTGCCAGTGTCTTATCATCAAACCTGTCCTTATCAGTATATATGTATGCTTCATCCTTAGTTATCACTGAATACGCCATAATAACAGGGTTGCACTCAACATCGCATCCCCTTATATTGAATGTCCAGCATATGTCGTCAAGCGTTGCCATAATATGTATATCAGCATTTTTATTATCCATGTACTTTCTTATTCTTGAAAGCTTGCTTATTATGCTTTCTCCTGAATACTCTTCATCAAGATAAAATGCTTTGCTGTGTGGAAACGCTGCCCTGTCCTCATATATATTCTCAATTGCATCAAAATCATACAAACAGCCTGCTCCTGCTTTTTTACATATATCAGACAGCTCAATTCCTTCTTCAGCCGGCATGGTTCTTCCATCAAATCCCATGCTCATTCCATCTTTAACTATACTCTCACAGTACTGTGCCACATTCATAACACCCGGAGCGCCGACCCTCATCAGTGAAAAGCCTGTCCCTTCAATCTGCTTTTCAGCCTGCACGAAATATCTTCCGTCAGTGAAAAGCCTTGCATCATCCTGTGTTATAACAGCCGTTCCGGCAGAGCCTGTGAATCCGGTAATGAATTCTCTTTCCTTAAAATAATCTCCTGCATACTCTGATATATGGTAATCACCTGTTACTACTACATATATATCAACGCCTTCTGATTTCATGATATCCCTTACCTTAGATAATCTGCCTGCTATTACCTTTGCATCTGTAATCTGCATTACATGTCCTCCTGACTATATTATCATATAAGTTTCCGCTCAATAAGCACTTCTCTTAATTTGCCAAGTGCCTTTTTCTCTATTCTGCTCACATAGCTTCTGCTTATTCCAAGCCTGTCAGCAAGTTCATTCTGTGTGCATTCTTTTGCACCAAAAAGTCCATACCTGTATTTTAATATCTCTATCTCTCTTGGTGCAAGTACCTTTTCTATATTACCATATATACACTTAATCTGCTCATAAAACATATAATCTTCCACAGCATCCGGCTGTTTCTTCTCCGAATCTTCTCCGATAATATCCTTAAGGCTTATCTCATTTCCCTCTTTGTCCTTTCCTATAGGCTCATTAAGAGACACTTCCCGTTCCTTCTTTTTATCCTGACGGAAAAGCATAAGAATCTCGTTGTCTATACATTTGGCAGCATATGTTGAGAATCTCACATTTCTTTCTATGTCAAATGAATCAACAGCCTTAATAAGTCCTATTGTTCCCACTGAAATAAGGTCTTCATTAATATAATCACGTTCAGTAGAGGTATATTTTTTGACTATATGTGCAACAAGACGCATGTTCTTTTCTATAAGAGCATTTCTGGCCACACTATCGCCTTCGCGTAATTTTATCAGCAATTCTTTCTCTTCCTGTGCCGATAATGGTTTTTCAAACGTTTTCAAAAAGGCACCCCTACACATTTTTATATATCATATGTGTAAAGGTGCCTTTAATTGCCTATCCAACTGTCTCTTTAATTTAACTGTTTACTTCTGTTTCTTCTTCCTGGCGTCTTAAGATATCATACTTATCAAGCTGGATTCCTAAATCAATATAGAGATTCTGCTTAGGATGTGGACAGCTATCCATATCCTTACCATTCTCATCGACAATACGCTTAACTGTGACTTCTATATTCTGTCCATCCGGCTTCATTACTTCAATTGTTTCTCCAACTGAGAACTTGTTTCGCTGCTCAATATGGTAAAGTCCCTGCTCGTTAGTATCTCCTACGATACCAAGATATGTGTATTCCCTGATATATGTGTTACTGTCATATATCTGTGTATTCTCGTCCGGCTTTCCAAAGAAGAAACCTGTTGTATACTGTCTGTAAGTACATTTGCTTATCTCACTCTTATAGAATGGGATTCTAGCCTTGTACTTTTCAGGATCTTCTATAAAATCATCAATAGCAAGTCTGTATGTTCTCGCAACAGTTGCAACATACAGAGCTGTCTTCATACGTCCTTCAATCTTAAATGAGTCAATGCCTGAACTTACCATCTCTGGAATATGCTCTATCATGCATAAATCCTTAGAGTTAAATATATATGTTCCTCTCTCATTCTCATATACAGGCATGTACTGTCCCGGTCTGTTCTCCTCAACAACGGCATATTTCCAGCGGCATGGATGTGTACATGCTCCCCTGTTAGCGTCTCTTCCTGCAAGGAAGCTTGATAACAGGCATCTGCCTGAATAAGATATACACATCGCTCCATGCATGAATGTCTCAATCTCCATCTCATCAGGAATATGCTCTCTTATCTCCTTAATCTCCTCAAGCGATAATTCTCTTGCTGAAACCACTCTCTTAGCACCCTGATTCCACCAGAAATTATATGTCATATAGTTAGTATTATTAGCCTGTGTGCTTATATGTATATCAATATCCGGAAGTACTTCCTTTGCTATTGTAAACATTCCCGGATCAGATATAATAAGCGCGTCAGGTCCTACTTCCTTAAGTTCCTCAAAGTAAGCTCTTGCACCCTCAAGGTCATAGTTATGTGCCAGAATATTAGCTGTAACATATACCTTGACATTTCTTTCATGGGCAAACTTAACGCCCTCTTTCATATCTTCTATTGAAAAATTCTTAGCCTTAGCTCTTAATCCAAATGCTTCACCACCGATATATACGGCATCTGCGCCGAATATTACTGCTATCTTTAAAACCTCAAGACTGCTTGCTGGTATGAGAAGTTCTGTCTCCCTGCCATTATACATATGTCCTGCCATATTATTCTCCTTTACTGTTTCACACTGAGTGTAATTCCATCGCCGATAGGAACAATAGATGTCACAAAATCCTTTGTATGAGTAAGCTCATACACATATTCCCTTATCCTTGTATGAATTGTTCTGTTTCTTCTCGTAACTGCATAGCGGGATTCCACTATTTCTCCCTCCTGCAGAATATTATCCGATATAAGAAGTCCGCCTTTTCTAAGGACTCTCTTAATATCAGGAAGATAATTAATATACTGTCCCTTGGCAGCATCCATGAATATGAAATCATATGGACCTTCCAGAGTCTTCAACACTTCCAGCGCATCTCCCTCTATAAGTGTTATAACATTCTCTTTTCCTGCCCTTTTAAAATTATTTCTTGCCACAGGTATTCTCTTATCATAATTCTCTATTGTAGTAATTGTGCATTTTTCCGGCATATTCTCACTCATAAGAATAGATGAGTAACCTACTGCTGTTCCAACTTCCAGAATCCTTTCAGGCTGTACAAGCTGTAACAGCACCTTCAGCAAATTACCCATCTCTTTTCTAATGATTGGGACTTCATCCGCAATCGCTTCTTTTTCAATTGTATTACATATATCAGAATTACCACAATCAAGAGAATTAATATAGGCAACTACTCTTTCATTGACTATCATATATTCCCCTTACAATTAAGTTATTCTTCCTCACTGTCTGACTGTGCCAGCACTTGCATAATCTCAGTAGGTGTCATTCCCGTGTTAAGCTCATAAGTTCCACCTATAAACTTATCCTTATAATCTGAGAACTGAATCTGAAAATATGCTATCGTTTTATCATGTACAAGTCCTTTATCATAAAGCATGCCGGCAAGCTTCTTAGCCTGTATGTCTGTCGTTATAGTAACCTCAACTGTACGGGCATTATCATCTGAATCAACAGACTGTTCATTAAATATCTTCTCACCAAATGAATACGCCTTGCTTCCCATAAAAAACACGAGATATATTCCTAAAACAATTATTAAAACATTCAGCGATACCGATACCAGCATCCTGATTGATTTATTGCTCATAAAACCTGATTCTCCTCTTCTTTAATAAGCTACACTATATATGATTCACCCTAAAAAATCAAGGTCCATGTCTACTGCCTCGGCAATATCCTTATATATATCTCTCATAAATCTGCAAAATGTAATCTCTGTCATAAGATATCTGTTTACAATGTCCTGATTCCTCATGTCGGCATATTCCTTATTAAGATTCTCCATTGCTGCAAACATGTCTGGAACATTTTCTGAATTCTGTAATTCAAAATTCCTCATACGGAATTCATCCACCTGTCTCTTCAAGTCAGGCGTCCTGTCTATTTCAGACTGAAGTCTTCTGTATTCCCTATATTCTTCACTGTTAAGAATTTCATGTATAATCTCTTTCTTAAGTTCATCAATTCTACGCATGAAAAACACCTCTCCAACTGTCTGCAGTAATATCCGGCAACATATATTATATCTGTGCCTCCATAATGATTGGAAGTATCACAGGATTTCTCTTAATCTTCTTCCAGAGATACTCGCTCAAGTCATCTTTAATAATATTCTTAATCTTACTCCAGTCAGTAATATTCTTATCAAGACACTTTTCAACTGAATCAGATACAATTGCTCTTGCCTCATCAAGAAGCTCTTCAGCCTCTCTTACATACACAAAACCTCTTGTAACAATATCCGGGCCTGCTATAAGCTGTCCGGTATATTTTTCAAGTGTAAGAACAACAATGATAATACCATTCTCTGCAAGGTTCTGTCTGTCTCTTAATACAATATTTCCTACATCACCTACGCCAAGTCCATCAACAAAAATAGCTCCTGTCTGGACATGATCTACAACCTGTGCATGCTCATCATTAAGTTCTAACACATCTCCTGATTTGGCAATAATAACATGATCCTTGTCATATCCAAGTGACATAACAACATCTCTCTGTGCAACAAGGTGTCTGTACTCACCGTGGACAGGAATAGAATACTTAGGCTTTACAAGAGAATATATAAGCTTAATCTCTTCCTGACATGCATGTCCTGATACATGTGTATCCTGGAATATAACCTTAGCACCCTTCATACCAAGCTCATTAATAACCTTGGCTACTGACTTCTCATTACCAGGTATAGGAGTTGATGAAAATACTACGCAGTCGCCAGGCTGGATAGATACCTTTCTATGAAGGTTAGCTGCCATTCTTGAAAGAGCCGCCATTGATTCACCCTGACTACCTGTTGTAATAAGAACAATCTGCTCAGGTGTATAATTCTTCATCTCATCCGTTTCAATAAGAGTTCCGTCCGGAATCTTAAGATAATCAAGGTCTTCTGCAACCTCAATAATATTAACCATACTTCGGCCTTCAACACAGACTTTTCTGCCATATTTAACCGCTGAATTAATAATCTGCTGTACTCTGTCTACATTAGATGCAAATGTAGCTATGATTATTCTGCTGTTCTTATTGTCATTGAATATCTTTTCAAATGTAGCTCCAACAGTTCTCTCTGACATAGTAAAACCAGGTCTTAAAGCATTCGTACTGTCGCACATAAGTGCAAGTACACCCTTCTTTCCAAGTTCACCAAGTCTTTGAAGATCAATAGGATCACCATATACAGGTGTATAATCAACCTTAAAATCTCCTGTGTGTACAATAATTCCAGCTGGAGAATATATTGCAAGTGCCGCTGCATCTGCAATACTGTGGTTAGTTCTTATGAACTCAACCCTGAAATCACCAAGGGTTACAGACTGTCCATATTTAACAACCTTTCTCTTAACAGCCTTTAACATATTATGTTCCTTAAGCTTTGACTCTATAAGTCCCATAGTAAGCTTTGTTGCATATATAGGGACATTAACGTCCTTAAGCACATAAGGAATTGCACCAATGTGATCCTCATGTCCGTGAGTTATAACAAATCCCTTAACCTTATCAAGATTCTCCTTAAGGTAAGTAACATCCGGTATAACCAGATCAATACCAAGCATATCTTCCTCTGGGAAAGATAAACCACAATCTACAACAACAATACTGTCATCATATTCAATGGCAGTAATGTTCATTCCTATCTGCTCAAGACCTCCCAAAGGTATAATCCTGACAGACGCATTCTCTGCTTTTTTCATAAACACCTCATAATAAAAATAAAATATAAAATATGAATAAGGCTCACACCTTATTTAAGTTCGACATCATCATCCATTAATTCAGAAAACACCTTGCCTACCGCTTCGAGTTCACTGTCTTCTTCTACAAACTCATAAACAGCTTCTTCACTTGCTGCATCAGATGTATCCTTAAGAATATAAGCTTCTGCTTCCTCATCATCAGCTGACTCTGATACAAGCAGATAATTAATTCCATTAATTCTAGTTTCTTCAATCACATAAAATTGTGTCTTCTCACCGTTCTCGTCAATAAACTCAAGACTTTCCATGAAAAACAAATCCTCCAAAATTCTACTTCTTCTGCTTAGATTCCATATATCCACGCAAAATAAAAACAGCGGCGATCTGATCAATAACCGTCTTGCGGTTCTCACGCTTTACCCCGCATTCCTCAAGGACTTCATCTGCTTCAACTGTAGTAAGTCTCTCATCCCACAGTGTAACAGGCAATCCTGTACGTCTCTCCAGTGCTGCTGCAAATTCTTCACAAGCTTTCGCTCTTTCCCCAATAGTATCGTCCATGTTCTTAGGATAACCAACCACGATTTCAGTTACATCATATTCGGATATAATCTGCTCTATCCTGGCATAAGTTCTTCGTAACTTGTTATTATCTTTTCTTGTTATCGTCTCGAAAGGCTGTGCAGTTATCCCAAGCGGATCACTTAAGGCAACTCCCACAGTCTTCGTTCCGACATCTAAGCCTATAATTCTCATATTATAAGCCTTTACCTTCTATAAAGTATCTTACAACTTCTTCTACAAGTTCATCTCTCTCAGCCTTCATAATAAGACTTCTTGCATTATTATGACTTGTAATATATGTTGGGTCACCAGACATAATATATCCAACTATCTGGTTAACCGGATTGTACCCCTTCTCTTTAAGAGCAAGATATACCTGCTCAAGTATGCCTTCTACTGAAATTGTCTTCTCTGGTTGAGTCTTAAAAAATTGAGTGTTGTTATCTACCATATCTACCACGCCCTTTCGTATATTGTTTATAATATAATAAATAAATGAATTATACAAGTATTTAATCCAAAAAACATTGTAAAAATAATGTAAAAAAGCTGTCCGGACGACATGTATTTGCCCGGACAGCCCTGTTATAATCATACGATAATATTTTGACATATATTTTAATTAAGATTTCCGCCATATGAATCCGGCATCGTTCCCATTGTAATATTGAGATTGCCATTCCTTACTCTTAACTCATCTATGAACTGCTTCTGCTCGCTCTCGTCTTTCATCCTGCACTCATAGGTAAGCTCAAACATTGTACCCATATTAGTTGTCTTTACTTTTTTAAGTACATTTTCACTAAGATACTTATCAAATATATCATCAAATACTGCCATATAGTTAAGATTCTCTGGAATTGTGATTCTTAACTGTTTTCTACGTTCATCTCTTGTTCCAAATCCTGTTACCGATAGCACTACAAATACCAGCAGAATTATTACTGTGAAACACCCTGCAAATGTCACAAATCCAAGTCCACATGCCAGACCAGATGCCATTGCAAAGAATACTACTGATATATCTTTAGCACTTCCCGGTGCTGAACGGAATCTTACTAAAGCAAAAGCTCCCGCCATTGAAAACGCTCTTGCAACATTACTTCCTACAAGAAGAATAACTGCTGCACTATCGCTGGTAAAAGAGCAAGACCTATTATAAAACTTTTATTATAACCATCCTTCTTCGATACAAGTGTATACACAAATGCTATCACTAAACCAATAACAACTGCTGCCAATATTCCTAACATTGACTGGCTAATGCTGATTGTATTCTCTGATGTTGATGTAAAGATTGATTCGAACATGTATTTTCTCCCTTATCCATTAAACTTGTGTAATTCGTAAGGACATACTGCTTATATTCAGTACCATACTTAGAAAACGATACCGGGTAAACATTAAGTTCTGATATTATCTTAGTAAACCACAGCGGAACAGCGCCGCTTATCTTAACTTCCATTAAATACTTACCATCCGGCAAAAGCTTCTTTCCATAGCTTCCATGCTCAAGTCTTATATCTTCCCTTCTGGTCGTAATATTTTTATCAAATGTAATCCTGAAATCACCGTCATCTTTCTCAAAGTACGCGAATCTGTCATATGAAAGATAAACTTTAGGCTGCAAATGATAGAAATTCTTGAAGTAATCAATCTCCTTAAGCACCTGCCTGTTTATTCTTCCTTCATGGCTATCTGGACATATGTCGTCATCAAGAAAATAATATGCCTCCTGAAGCGTAATTGAAGTTCTTCTTTTATTGACAATACCATTATACTTCTTCTTAATCTCTACAAAAACGTTATCTGTAAGCTCTGGCGTCCCATAAGCTCTCAGTCTTAACTTTTCTTTGTATACCGGTTTCTCAATAGAAGCTCTTATAAGCTGGTCATTCTCAGTATCATAATATATGTTGCTGATTCTGTAAGCCTCACCATTTCTGTTATATGCATCCGGATTCATATAATCAGATATCTTGTAAGTCAGCTTATGAAAAGTATCTTCATCTATAATGTATTTCTTCTCATAACGGTTAAAAACTTCAATTGCCATACCAGGCACTCCTTTCTGTCTCTTTTGTTCTTACAAGTAAGATATTAATTGGAAAATGTGACCAAACTATGTAAAAAGTAAGTAAAATCAATGTAGTTTTGTGAACTTGAAGTGTCTGGTAATTAACAGAGCCCCCACATTTCAACTTAAAAACCTACACAAACATTACTTTGTTACAGAATAGTAGGTTTCCAAAAGCATCCGATAACATCCCTATATATTCTAAAACCTACTAACAGCTTCTAAATGTATAATTTAGTAGGTCTTCAATGCTTGTTAGATGTACCTAATCACCTGTTTTTCTTTCTCATAACGTCAAAAAAGCCCACTAAATCACGCCTAATAAATGATTTAGTGGGTCTTTCACAATTTCTCATGTTACAAGTTCTAAAAATAAACCTACTAAATCCCGTTTCTCATTATATCTAGTAGGTTTTGGCATATTTTCAAGCAGCTATTGCAGTTAAATATGCTTTTATCCCCGCCAGCAAATGCCACATTCAGGCATAATCCCCCAACATATATGCAACAACCAGCCTATACAGCAGCGTAACGTCTATACAGCAGCCCAGCATATATACAACCCCTGGCCAGTCAAAAAAGGATGCCACATTCGCGGCATCCTTCAAAAAAACTACTTCATATGTACATCAAGCTGGTTGAACGGAATCTCAATTCCATTCTCATCAAATATATTCTTATATCTTTCAAGCAGGTTAAATCTTACATTCCAGTAGTCTGCTGTATTAACCCAGGCTCTTGTCTCAAGTGTTACACAGCTTTCATCAAGGCTCTTGACAACAACCAGAATATCCTTGTCCTTAAGTATTCCCTTCTCGCTGTTAATAACCTGTTCAAGAAGCTTCTTGGCTTTAGGAATATCTGATGAATAGCCAATTCCTATCTGGATATCAATTCTTCTTGTATTCTCTGCGCCTACGTTAACAATGCTTGAATTAGAAAGTGAACCGTTCGGAAGCATTACTACTTTATTATCAATAGTAACAAGCCTTGTGTAAAGAATCTCTATAGACTTTACAGTTCCCTCATTAGTTCCGACTATAATATAATCACCAACCTTAAAAGGCTTGAATATAAGAATAAGAATTCCTCCTGCAAAGTTCGAAAGACTTCCCTGCAGGGACATACCAATCGCAAGTGCTGCAGAACCAAAAAGCGTAAGCAGTGATGTCGTCTGGAATCCCAGCTTGTCCACAACTATCATGATAAGTATTGCATACATTACAAACTTAAGCACTGATACCACAAAATTAACAACGCCTTTGTCAAGCGTACTTCTGTCCAGCATCTTCTTTACAAGCTTATCAAGCACTCTGATTATCTTCTTGCCAATAAACCATATTAAGACAGCAATAACAATTTTACCAATAAGTGAAACCGACCAGTTTCCTAAATCATTGAGAAGCTGCTTGACATGGGCAATAGAAAAGAATCTGGTTATTTCATCTGTTTCCTGCTGGATTGTTGTGGCTGCATCTGCCACAAGTCCTATGAATCCCATAGCTGATCCCCCTTTGTATTATTTCATCTTCTTTTTAAGCTGTTCTAACTTCTTCTTAGTCTCTATATCAATCTCTTCACTTGCACGCGCTGCTTCTTCTGCTTTTCTTACAGCTTCTTCCTTAGCCTGAAGTGCTTCCATGCAGGCTTTCTCTGCCTGTTTTCTTGCTTCAACCGCCCGCTTTGCTTCCTCTGCTGCAGCAAGTTCAAGCATTTCAGCCTCTGCTGCCTTTCTCATGGCTTCCTTCTTTGCAATTGCAGCCCTCTTTAATACAGCAATCTCCTCGAGTTCAAGCTGTGTATACGGTTCACTGTTATATATAACGAATGAAAGTCCGGGAAGTGTAATATCAATATATTCCATATCATCACCATCATTATCTGATTTGATAATCTGTCCATTAACCTTCTCGTCTCCACCGAACTTCTTCCACTCACTGTTAAATACTTCCTTATACTTTCCACGCACATCAACGTGAAGTCTGTAGTTTTCCCTCCTAACAGGAGTAAAATTCACAGCAATCACAAGCTTATCACCCTTGCTGTCAGCTCTCTGCATTGCAATAACAGTCTCTTCCGGATTAGAATTCTCGAGCCACATAAATCCATCAGGGTCATTGTCAAGCTCATATAGAGCCGCATTTTTCGCATAGAACTTATTAAGCTCCGACATGAATTTCTCAAGTCCTGCATCCTGTCCTGCTGCAAACATCTTGCTTCCCGGATGTGCATACATGAATCCAAGTGCAGCCTTGATATCTGACAAATGTGCCTTCTCATCACTGCCTGACACCATATCCACAAATGCTTTCTCCCTGAAATCATCATGATTGAGCGAGAGCATGAAATCCTCTCCGTAATTATAGAGCATTCCATATGTCAGCTTGTCATACTCACCTTTTCTGAACAGCGGGTCAGTTCCCATAAATTCAAGAAAATCCTTAGTCCAGCAGTTATTCTGCTTATAAGTAAACATAAGAGGGTCATCATTATCTGCCGCAGTAACTCCAAACCAGCCGCTTGATTCTTCTGCTATTGTAAAACAGCCATCGCCACGTTTAGCAATATATTTGTTCATAGTCTTAAGAAATTCGATTGCGTCAAGATTCTCATTGCCGCCATACATGTTAGGTGTCCATGTACCCGGCTGCTTACCGTAATCGAGGTAAAGCATTGAAGCAACACCGTCAATTCTGATACCGTCAATATGGTAATCATTAAGCCACATTAATACGCTTGATAAAAGAAAACTTCTTACAGCACCTTTCTTATAGTCAAATGTGACAACATCCCACTCAGGATGCTTCTCTAGTGATGGCTTAAGATATCCGTAAGCATCTGCCCCGTCAAAATCATACAATCCCTTAACTTCTGTACCAAAGTAAGCACCATTCCAGTCAATTATTACGCCAATTCCAGCGTTATGGCAGTCATCAACCAGCTTTTTAAATGCATCACTGCCGCCTATTCGGTGTGTTACCGTAAAATATCCCAATGTCGAATATCCATTCATCTCCTCATTAAGATACTCTGCAACCGGAAGGAAACATACATGTGTATATCCCTCCTGCTTTACAAAATCCACAAGCTCATCTGCACTTTTTTCTTTCAGCCAGTCAGTAAGTGACACCTCATATACTGTTACAGGCTTCTTCTTTCCTGCTTCTTTCTTTCTCTTTATCATCCATAGCCCATCGTTCCATGCATATGAATCAGGCATGTTCTCATCACTTACCACTGATGCAGTAATTGGAACTGATGATATCTGTCTTGATACAGGGTCTAACTTTCTTGTAGTTCCCTTACCCTGTCTCTTAATTTCATACATATATCCGCATCCGGCTGCCAGTCCCGGAATAAACAGTTCAAATACTCCTGTATCCTCAATTCTTTCCATTAAGTGGACTCTGCCGTCGTATTTGTTAAACTCTCCAACAACACTTACGCTGAGTGCCTTAGGTGCCCATACATTAAAAAGCACTCCCTTCACGCCATTGACAGTTCTTTCATGAGCGCCGAATATATGTGCTGCATTTTTCTCTTCTCCTGCAAGAAATGCTTTGTAATCTTCCGGTTTCGTAACATTTGCAAATGCATATGGGTCCGTATATTCTGTGACCTCTCCATTAACCTTCTCCACTGAATAAGTATATGAAAGCTTTTTCTTAGATGAAACAAGTGCTGCAAAGAATCCGGATTCATCAACCTTTTCCATATTAACAGCAGTTTTTCTGCCATCTATATGCAGCTTAACTGCCACTGCATCAGGACGCATTATCTGTATAAGCAGTCCCTTACTGGTAACATGTGCCCCAAGCAACTCCTTTGGCTTGTCACACTCTGCATATACAATCCCCTCTATCTCCGGCCAGTTCATCAGACCGTATAAGTTTTTATTCATACATTACCCCCATCCACTGTTTAAAGCATTCCGTCCATGATGACACCTGTGGTTCATAATGTCCCATATTCTTAGTCGCAGTCTCTCGTGTGCCAAGTCCAAGACCATGAGTACCTTTAGCATATACATGATAATCAAACGGAATCTCCTGTTTTCTTAACGCCTCTACCATAAGTAATGAATTTTCAAGCGGAACTGTCTTATCTTCACATGTATGCCATATGAATGCAGGTGGTGTGTCCTTATCCACTCTCTTTTCTATAGACACTTCATCTATAAACTCATCATATTTTTCCCCAAGACTTCTCTCAAATGATGCCCTGTGTGCATCAATTCCTGATGTAATTACAGGATAACCTAACAGCATGCCATCAGGCTTAACATACTCATGACTGCAGTGAAGTACATTTTCCAGAAGATAATCAAGTCTTTTTGAATTCCATCCGGTTCCAAGAAGTCCGGCAACATGACCTCCTGCTGAAAACCCTGCGATAATGATTTTGTCAGGATCAACATCCCATTCTGCTGCATTATCTCTTACATACTTCATTGTATAGGCTGCCTCAAAAAGCTGTGCAGGATACGTAACAGGTGCAAGACTGTATCTTAATACAACAGCATTATACCCCATATCAAGCATCTTAATAGCTATAGATTCTCCTTCTCTTGGAGAATGATGATTATATCCGCCACCCGGACAGATAACAATAAGAGGTCTCCTAAACGGATCCTGATCATTAGGAAATACATCTTTGATGTAAGTAGTAATTGTTGCATTTCCCTGTTGTTCTATTCCAAACTCCTGATATGGTAAATCTATATTAATAGTATTATGTAACATAATGTTCTCCTTCCAGCTGAATAATTCTGTGTATTATGTCTGTAGTGTAGTGGTGGTGATGTGTGTATATTTTCGTGCGTGGTCTCATGATTCCTGCGCTTAGTGGGAGTAAATGCCGTTATCTGCAAAGTTTTTACTGTGAACGAAAGCAAACGCGCTTCGCTTGAACGAGCTTTCATTCACAGCGCTTATGCATCTAACGGCATTAACTCCCACACAGCTCGTCATAAATCGACCACACACGAAAATATACACACATCACATCTACACTTCTACAAAAAGCAGATTAATATCCACTTAGAATCTATGTATGAATAATCCGCTTCTTAATTTTGGCTCAAACCAAGTTGACTTAGGAGGCATTAATAGTCCTGCGTCTGCTACTGCGAATAATTCGCCTATTGATGTTGCATACATTGAGAATGCCAATACACAATCTTCTGAGCATCTTCTCTCAAGCTCGCCTAAACCGCGGATTCCGCCTACGAAGTCTATTCTCTTATCTGTCTTAGGGTCGTGGATTCCTAAGAGTGGCTCTAAGACGTTGTTCTGGAGTACTGCTACATCTAAGCCGTCTACCGGGTCGCTGCTTAAGATTTCTTCTTTGGCTGTGAGTGTGTACCATTTTTTGCCAAGATACATTCCGAATTCACCTTTCTTAGAAGGTGCAACCTGTGTGCTGCTCTCGCTTACAGTGAATTTATCTTTAATCTTTGCCATGAACTCTTCTTCACTTAAACCATTCAGGTCCTTTACTACCCTGTTGTATGGCATTATCATGAGTTCTTCGTCTGGGAATAATACTGACAGAAAATAATTGAACTCTTCATTGCCTGTATATCCCGGATTAGCTTCTCTTCTGCGTAAACCTACCTTTACAGCAGAAGCTGCCCTGTGGTGTCCGTCCGCAATATATATCTGGTTAATTCCTGCAAATGCGTTCTCTATTGTCTCTACAGATTCTTTACTGCTTATTTTCCATACCTGATGTCTTATTCCATCAACCGCTGTAAAACTGTATACAGGCTTTTCCTGCTTAGCTTTGGCAACCTCTGCACTTATTACTGCATTAGCTCTGTATGCCAGGAATATAGGACCAGTCTGGGCACTGCATGTATCAACATGGTTAATTCTGTCTAATTCCTTATCAGCTCTTGTGTTCTCATGCTTCTTAATAACATTGTTAAGATAATCATCAATAGAAGCACATGCTACAATTCCTGTCTGTGTCCTTCCATCCATTGTAAGCTCATACACATAATATGCCTTGTCCTTATCTGTTATAAATGTTCCATCATCTATAGCTTCCATAAGCATATCATGGGCTTTCTTATATACCTGCTCACTATACATATCAACTGATTCATCAAACTGGGTCTCTGCCCTGTCAATCTTAAGAAATGATAATGGTTCTCTTTCCACCTCTGCTCTTGCTTCCTTTGAATCATACACATCATAAGGAAGAGCTGCTACTCTGTCTGCCACTTTCTCATCCGGTCTGACACATTCAAATGGTCTTATTACTGCCATACTAACCTCCATCCGCACTATTTAACTTAAGTACTATACTTTCATATATTAGATACATTTTAACATTCAGACAACCTTAATACAAGAAAGACCAGCCAAATGTTACAACAAATGACTGGTCTTTGATATTATTATCATTATATATGATTACTTAATAACTCTTACCTTGATAACACCTTCAATTGCTGAAAGCTCTTCTACTACTGCCTCTGGTGCAGATGCTTCAATATCTAAGAGAGAATATGCATAATCACCTCTTGACTGGTTAGCCATAGATGATATATTGATGCCTGCTGCACCAAGAACTGTTGTTATCTTACTGATAACTGCTGGTACGTTCTTATGGCATACAGTAATTCTTCCTTCTGTTGCGCATACGCCGCAATCACAGTTAGGATAATTAACTGAATTAATGATATTACCATTCTCAATAAAGTTTCTAAGCTCATTAACCGCCATAACAGCACAGTTATCTTCAGCTTCTGCTGTTGAAGCTCCAAGATGTGGAAGAACGATTGCACCTTCCATCTTAGCTGTTGTTGGGTTAGGGAAATCTGAAACATAAGTCTTAACTCTTCCAGACTTAAGTGCCTCACCGATAGCAGCTTCATCAACAAGTACATCTCTTGCACAGTTGATAATTACTGTTCCATCCTGCATAAGGTCAAATGCTTCCTTATTAATCATTCCCTTAGTGCTGTCAAGTGCAGGAACATGAACTGTAATATAGTTACATTCCTTATAGATATCCTTAACATCAGATATGTACTTAACTTCACTTGAAAGATTCCATGCAGCCTTAACTGAAACATATGGGTCATATCCGTATACTTCCATTCCAAGTGCTATAGCTGCATTGGCAACTAACTGTCCAATTGCTCCAAGACCGATAACACCAAGCTTCTTGCCCTTGATTTCCTGTCCTGCAAATGCTTTCTTAGCCTTCTCAGTTGCCTTGGCAATATCAGGGTCTTCTGCATTATCTGCAACCCACTTGTTACCACCAATTAAATCTCTTGATGCTAAAAGCATAGCTGCAATAACCTGTTCCTTAACTGCGTTAGCATTAGCTCCTGGTGTGTTGAATACAACAATACCTTCCTCTGCACATTTGTCAAGAGGAATATTATTAACGCCAGCTCCTGCTCTTGCAATTGCAAGAAGATTATCACTAAGCTCCATATCATGCATCTTGGCACTTCTTACAAGTACAGCCTGCGCATCTTCAAATGAGCTTTCTGTATTATACTCATCAGAAAAAAGCTTCAAACCACATGCCGCTATATTATTAAGACAATTAACATTAATCATTATGCATTCTCCTTCTCGAACTTCTTCATGAATTCAACAAGCTTCTCTACACCTTCGATTGGCATAGCATTGTAGATAGATGCTCTCATACCGCCAACTGTTCTGTGTCCCTTAAGGTTAACAAATCCTGCAGCTGCAGCTTCCTTAATGAACTTAGCTTCCATAGCATCCTTAGCTTCTTTATCTTCAATGTTGCATACAAAAGGTACATTCATAAGTGAACGGTCTTCCTTAACAACTGTTCCCATAAATAACTTGCTCTCATCAAGGAAATCATAAAGAATCTTAGCCTTCTTCTCATTATGTTCCTTCATTGCTGAAAGTCCACCCATCTTCTTAATCCACTTGAACACCTTGCCACAGATATAGATATTGTAGCATGGTGGTGTATTATAAAGAGAATCTGCATCTGCCTGTGTCTTCCACTTAAGCATTGTAGGAGTTCCTGGAAGAACGTCATCTGTTATAAGGTCTTCTCTGATAATAGCAATTACAACGCCTGCTGGTCCGATGTTCTTCTGGACACCGCCGTATACAACGCCGTACTTAGTTACATCCATAGGTTCTGATAAGAAGCATGATGAAACATCTGATACAAGAATATGACCCTTAGTGTTAGGTAATGTCTTATACTTTGTTCCGTAAATTGTGTTGTTCTCACAGATATATACATAGTCAAGATCCTCTGGAATATCAAGATCTGAGCAGTCTGGAATATATGAAAATGTCTTGTCTGCTGATGAAGCAAGCTCAACAGCCTCTCCATATATCTTAGCTTCTGCAAATGCTTTCTTAGCCCACTGTCCTGTAAGGATATAACCTGCTTTCTTATTCTTCATAAGGTTCATAGGCACTTCAGCGAAGAACTGCGATGCACCACCCTGTAAAAATAACACCTTATAGTTATCTGGGATGTTAAGAAGGTCTCTTAAATCCTTCTCTGCCTCTTTGATGATGTTGTCATAAACCTTGGATCTGTGGCTCATTTCCATTACCGACTGACCGCTTCCCTGGTAATCTAACATTTCATCTGCTGCTTCTTTGAGTACTTCCTCTGGTAAAACAGCTGGACCAGCGCTAAAGTTATAAACTCTACTCACCTTTTCTTCCTCCTAAAATATAAAATATTAAGAACTATTTTAGTCCTTTATCACATTAAAGTCAATATATGAATTATTTCTTGTTATTAAGGTCTTCTCTGTCGAATGCCTCTGAGATTGCAGCCCCCGGTGAAACCATAGGGAATACCTTGTCTTCTCTGTCAATATGACAATCAATAACACATGGAATATTGAGTTCGATTGCTTCTTTAAATGCTTTCTCAAACTCCTCTATTGTATCAACACTGTAAGCCTTGGCTCCCAGTCCTTCTGAAACCTTAACAAAATCCACCTGATCATCAAGAACTGTAGCTGAATATCTCTTGCCATAGAAAAGATCCTGCCACTGTCTAACCATACCAAGTACATGGTTATTAAATATAACTTCAATAATAGGAATGTTATATCTGGTTGCTGTTGCAACTTCATTCATATTCATACGGAAGCAGCCATCACCTGCAATATTAACAACTGTCTTATCCTTACGTCCAACCTTGGCACCTATACATGCACCAAGACCATATCCCATAGTTCCAAGTCCGCCTGATGTAAGAAGTGTTCTTGGCTCTTTGAACTTATAATGCTGTGCAGCCCACATCTGATGCTGTCCAACATCTGTTGTAATAATTGCATCACCATTTGTAATCTCGTATATCTTCTCCATGATAAGAGGTCCGTTAAGAATATCTCTGTTATATCTCATAGGATAATCAAGCTTATAAGACTTGATGTGTTCCATCCAGTCTGAGTGATCCTGATTATCTAACTTATCATTGATTCTCTTAAGAATCTCTTTAGCATCTCCTAGTACATGTGCATCTGTCCTGACATTCTTGTTAATCTCAGCTGCATCAACATCAAACTGCAGAATCTTTGCATTCTTAGCAAATTTCTTAGTATTTCCAGTAACACGGTCTGAGAATCTTGCACCAACCACGATAAGAAGATCACACTCTGAAACTCCGTAGTTAGATGTCTTAGTACCATGCATACCAAGCATTCCTGTGTATCTTTCATTAGATCCGTCAAATGCACCCTTACCCATAAGTGAATCACATACCGGTGCATCAACCTTCTCAACAAACTTCTTAAGTTCATCAGATGCCTCTGATATAACAGCTCCGCCACCAACGAATACATATGGCTTCTTAGCTTTCTTAATAAGTGTCACAGCCTTATCAATATCTTCTTCCTTAATGCTTGCTGTAATTCTGTCTACAGGCTTTGGAACTCTTGGTGTGTACTCACACTCTGCTGCTGTTACATCCTTAGTAACATCAACTAATACCGGACCCGGTCTTCCTTCCTTGGCAATTCTGAAAGCATTTCTTAATGTCTTGGCAAGGTCCTTTACATTCTTAACAATATAGCTGTGCTTTGTAATTGGCATTGTAACACCCGCTATATCAATCTCCTGAAAGCTGTCTCTTCCAAGAAGAGGAACTGTTACATTACATGTAATTGCAACCATAGGAACTGAATCCATATATGCAGTTGCAATACCTGTTACAAGGTTAGTCGCTCCTGGACCTGATGTTGCAAAACATACACCAACCTTACCTGTTGCCCTAGCATATCCATCAGCAGCGTGCGATGCACCCTGCTCATGTGATGTAAGAATATGAGTTATCTCATCTGAATGCTTATAAAGAGCATCATATACATTAAGAATAGCTCCACCAGGGTATCCAAATATTGTATCAACGCCCTGTTCTTTCAAGCATTCAACAATTATCTCTGAACCATTTAACTTCATTTATCTTCTCCTGATTTCTCTTTAATGTCTTTTTATAATTATATTAAATATTACTCATCTGCTGAACTTTTAAGAATAGCTCCTCTGTTTCCTGATGTAACGAGTGAAGCATATCTCTTTAAGTATCCTGTTGTTACCTTAGGTTCTCTTGGCTGCCACTTAGCCTTTCTTGCAGCAAGCTCTTCATCTGAAACCTTAAGTTCAAGTTTAAGTCCCGGAATATCAATGCTGATGATATCTCCTTCTTCAACTAAAGCAATAGGTCCGCCAACAGCAGCCTCTGGTGATACATGACCAATAGAAGCTCCACGGCTTGCACCTGAGAATCGTCCATCTGTAATAAGAGCAACTGATGAGCCAAGTCCCATACCTGCAATAGCTGATGTAGGATTAAGCATTTCTCTCATACCAGGACCACCCTTAGGACCTTCGTAACGGATAACAACTACATCACCTTCAACTATCTTACCACCCTTTATAGCAGCAATTGCATCTTCTTCTGAATCAAATACTCTTGCCGGACCTTCGTGTACAAGCATCTCTGAAACAACTGCTGAACGCTTGACTACTGATCCGTCTGGTGCAAGATTTCCTGAAAGAACTGCAAGACCACCTGTCTTACTGTATGCATTATCAACTGTTCTTATGACTTCAGGATTACGGTTGTATGCTGTTGCTATACACTCTCCGATTGTCTTTCCTGAAACTGTCATGCAGTCTGTATTAAGAAGTCCGATATCTGCAAGCTCTTTCATAACTGCATATACACCGCCTGCTTCATTAAGGTCTTCCATGTATGTTGGACCTGCTGGTGCAAGGTGGCAGAGATTAGGAGTCTTTTCGCTTATTGGGTTAGCGAATTTGATATCGAAATCAAATCCTATCTCATGTGCAATAGCTGGAAGGTGAAGCATGGAATTAGTAGAACATCCAAGTGCCATATCTACTGTAAGGGCATTCATAATAGAATCCTTAGTTATGATATCTCTTGCTGTGATTCCCTTATTAACCATATCCATAACAGCCATGCCTGCGTGCTTTGCAAGCTTGATTCTCTCTGAATATACGGCTGGAATTGTACCATTGCCGCGAAGTCCCATACCAAGTGCCTCTGTAAGGCAGTTCATTGAATTGGCTGTGTACATGCCTGAACATGAACCACATGTTGGGCATACCTTTTCCTCAAACTCAAGTACATCTTCCTCTGTCATTGTTCCTGCTGCATATGAACCAACAGCCTCAAACATTGAAGAAAGGCTTCTCTTCTTCCCCTTAACATGACCTGCAAGCATTGGTCCGCCTGATACGAATACAGTTGGAAGATTAAGTCTCGCTGCTGCCATTAAAAGTCCGGGAACATTCTTATCACAGTTAGGAACCATCACAAGTCCGTCAAACTGATGTGCAATTGCCATACACTCTGTTGAATCTGCAATTAAATCTCTTGTTACTAAAGAATATTTCATTCCGACATGTCCCATTGCAATACCATCGCATACTGCAATAGCAGGGAATACTACAGGCACACCGCCTGCCTCAGCAACTCCTAATTTAACTGCATTGACAATCTTATCAATATTCATATGACCTGGTACAATCTCATTATAAGAGCTTACAATACCAATCATAGGTTTCTTCATCTCTTCTGCTGTGAAGCCAAGTGCATTAAAAAGGCTTCGTGCAGGTGCCTGCTGCATACCACTTCTGGCGTTATCACTTATCATAGCTTATCTCCTTAATATGTATTATTTAAATGTATTAAACTCTCTCTGCGATTAAGTCGCCCATCTTGTCAGTTCCTACAAGTGTGCATCCTTCTGACATAATATCAGTTGTTCTGTAGCCTTCCTTTAAAACAGCTGCAACTGCTGCTTCAATAGCATCTGCTTCCTTGTCAAGATCAAGTGAATATCTTAACATCATGGCTGCACTGAGAATTGTAGCAATTGGATTAGCAACATTCTTTCCTGCAATATCAGGTGCTGAACCATGGCTTGGCTCATAAAGACCTAACTTAGTCTTATTAAGGCTTGCACTTGATAACATTCCGATTGAACCTGTTATCATACTTGCCTCATCTGATAATATGTCTCCAAACATGTTCTCAGTAAGAATAACATCGAACTGTCCAGGATTCATAACAAGCTGCATAGCACAGTTATCTACAAGCATGTCTGAAACTTCAACTTCCGGATAATCCTTTGCAACCTCATGTACAATCTTTCTCCAGAGTCTTGAAGAATCAAGAACATTTGCCTTATCAACGCTTGTTACTTTCTTTCTTCTCTTCATTGCAATCTCAAATCCCTTAATTGCAATTCTTCTGATTTCTTCTTCGTTGTATGTAAGTGTATCAACGGCTGTCTCCAATCCGTCAATTTCCTTAGTATATCTATTACCAAAGTAAAGGCCGCCTGTAAGCTCTCTCATAATGACCATATCAAATCCATCACCGATTATTTCTTCCTTCAATGGACACGCTGCCTTAAGTTCATCATAAAGATATGCCGGACGTAAATTAGCAAAAAGTCCTAATTCCTTACGAATCTTTAAAAGTCCCGCTTCTGGTCTTAAATTAGGTGCAACATCATACCACTTGGAATTACCCACATTGCCTCCAACTGCTCCAAGAAGTACAGCATCAGATGCTTTAGCTGTTGCTACTGCTTCATCTGTAAGTGGAACGCCATACTCATCAATTGAGCATCCACCCATAAGAATCTTGGTATAATCGAACTTGTGACCGTATTTGTCAGCCACACTGTCAAGCACTTTCACAGCCTCTCTGACGATTTCTGGTCCTATTCCATCACCTGGAATTAAAGTTATTCTGCTTTCCATAAACCCTTACCCCTTTTTCATATGATAATTCAATTTAATATGATATAACATTTGCACAACATTTTCAATAAAAAAAGGATTCCTGACCAGACAAATGTGTCTGACCCGGAACCCTGCTTTAATTAATTGCCTTTAATTATTCTGCTGATGTGCTGTCTGATGGCTTCTCAACCTGAGCAATTGCCTTCTTCTGCATTGAGATACGGCAATTCTTGTTGTTACCGAATTCTACGATTACATCATCTTCTGATATATCGATAAGAACACCATAGAAACCGCTTGTTGTAAGAACATAATCACCGATTTCCATAGAATCCATAAGTTCCTGCTGACGCTTCTGTTCCTTCTTCTGTGGCTTGATTGCCATGAAATACATCATTGCACCAATAATTACGACATAAAAAACTATGATAGCAATATTCATTGATACTCCTCCTTAAAAATGTCTCTTTCAAACTTAACATATAATACATAATTGAGAGCTGCTTGTCTACCTCAAAATGTATTTTTAACAAAATATTTATAAACATACAGCATTACTGCTTATCATATGTCTTCATCTGATATAATGCCTCTTCCTTGAAGCCTGCATATCTTCCTTCTTCAATCGCTGCTCTTATGTCTGTCATGAGATGGTTGTAATAGTAAAGATTATGAAGAACACAAAGACGCATTCCAAGCATTTCCTTAGCCTTAAGAAGATGCCTTACATATGCTCTTGAATAATTCTGACAGCATGGACATCCACAGCCTTCTTCAATTGGTGCTGTATCTGTTTCATACTTTGCATTAAAAAGATTAATCTTTCCAAACTTAGTATACACATGTCCATGGCGACCGTTTCTTGAAGGATATACACAGTCGAAGAAATCAATTCCTCTGTCCACTGCCTCTAATATATTGGCAGGTGTTCCCACTCCCATAAGATATGTCGGCTTGTCCTTTGGAAGATATGGCACTACATTATCAAGTACATCATACATTTCCTCATGTGTTTCACCAACAGCAAGCCCGCCTACTGCATAACCATCAAGATCTAACTCTGATATTCTCTTGGCGTGGTCAATTCTTATATCATTAAATACGCCACCCTGATCTATACCAAAAAGCATCTGATCAGGATTAACCGTATCAGGAAGTGAGTTCAGTCTTGCCATCTCTTTCTTGCAACGCTCTAACCAGCGGTATGTTCTGTCAACAGAATTCTGGATATACTTTCTGTCAGCCTTTGCCGGCGCACATTCGTCAAATGCCATTGCGATTGTTGAACCAAGATTAGACTGTATCTGCATGCTTTCCTCTGGTCCCATGAATATCTTATGTCCGTCAATATGTGACTGGAAAGTAACGCCTTCTTCTTTAATCTTACGGAGTCCTGCAAGTGAAAACACCTGAAATCCGCCCGAATCTGTAAGAATCGGTTTATTCCAGTTCATGAACTTATGAAGTCCTCCAAGCTGCTTAATAATCTTATCTCCCGGTCTTACATGAAGATGGTAAGTGTTAGATAATTCTATCTGCGTTCCTATCTGCTGTAAATCAGTTGTCGCAACTGCGCCTTTAATGGCCGCAACTGTTCCGACATTCATAAATACAGGTGTCTGCACAGTTCCATGTACTGTTGTGAACTCTGCTCTTTTTGCCCTGCCATCTGTCTTTAATACTTTATACATATCTGCTCCTTTTATTTTCTGTAAAACTCTTTAACTCTGTCCATTCTAGCCGTCATATTGTCAAATATCAGGTCAACAAGTGTAAGTGCTGTCATAGCTTCAACCACAACAACTGCTCTTGGAACTATCATCGGATCATGTCTTCCTTTGATTGAAACCTCGATATCCTCGCCCTGCTTATTAACAGTTTCCTGCAATGCACTAATTGAAGGTGTCGGTTTTACCGCTGCCCTGAACACAATCTCATCACCGTCGCTTATTCCGCCAAGCACTCCGCCGCTGTGATTAGTCAGCTTGCCAACCCTGCCATCCTTCATTACGAATTCATCATTATTATACTTTCCTGTAACTTTAGCCGCTTCAAAACCGTCTCCAATCTCAAAGCCTTTGACAGCCCCGATTGACATTATTGCCTTGGCAAGATTAGCATCTAGCTTTTCAAATGTAGGATTGCCAATTCCAGTCATCATTCCTGTAACCCTACATTCAATGACACCACCGATTGAATCTCCAACTGACATCTTGCTCTCTGCAAAAGCCTTAACCTTCTCTGCAGCTTCCTTATCAGGTATGTTAAATGCGTTATTATCTCTTTCAGCTATATCAAACTTATCATAATCAATGCCAATTCCACCGATTTCTTTAGCATATGCTGTAATATTAATTCCAAGCTCTTTAAGAATCTTCATAGCAATTGCACCGGCTGCAACTCTTCCGATAGTTTCTCTTCCAGAACTTCTTCCTCCGCCTCTGTAATCCCTGAATCCGAATTTCTCGTCAAATGTATAATCAGCATGTCCCGGTCTGTAATAATTAGCTATCTCTGAATAGTCAGCAGACCTCTGTGTCTTATTATATACTGCAAGTGATATTGGAGTCCCGGTAGTCTTGCCTTCAAATACACCTGAAAGAATATGTACCTCATCATCTTCCTTTCTTGGTGTAGTAAACTTTGACTGTCCCGGTTTTCTTCTGTCTAGCTGCTCCTGAATATCTTCCTCACAAAGAGGCAGACCTGCAGGACACCCGTCAATTACAACTCCAAGTCCCTCTCCATGCGACTCTCCCCATGTTGATATCTTAAATATATTTCCAAACACTGAACCTGCCATAATATATTCTCCTCATCTTTTCAATAGGATTTATTTTAACATATTAAAATATATATCATCAAGCAAAACCCCAATTTATTAATTTTTTCTTATTTTTATTTTTTTCTTAATAGTCAAATGTATTTTATATGGTAAAATAAATATATCAATATATTGAATGGAGTTTATTATGGGAACTGTTATAGGAATTGATTTAGGAACAACTAACAGCTGTGTGGCTGTTATTGAAGGTGATACGCCTACTGTCATCACCAACAAAGAAGGCTACCGCACAACCCCTTCTGTTGTAGCCTTTACGAAATCAAAGGAACGTATTGTTGGTGATGCCGCCAAGAGACAGGCTGCCGTCAACTCTGACAGAACTATATTCTCTATCAAGAGACACATGGGTACGGACTATCGCAGGAAGATTGACGGAAAGTATTATACTCCTCAGGAAATCTCTGCATTTATACTTATGAAGTTAAAGGAGGATGCCGAGGATTTCTTAGGACAGCCTGTGACAGACGCTGTTGTAACTGTGCCTGCCTATTTTACTGACGCTCAGAGACAGGCTACTAAAGATGCCGGTAAGATTGCCGGGCTTAACATATTAAGAATTATCAACGAGCCTACTTCTGCCGCTCTCGCGTACGGACTTGACAATGGTATGGCACAGAAGGTTCTTGTGTATGATTTAGGTGGTGGAACTTTTGATGTATCTGTTATCGATATCGGTGATAATGTCATTGAAGTTCTTGCAACTTCAGGTGACAATCACTTAGGTGGTGATGATTTCGATGAAAGAATAGTTAATTATCTTGTCGAGCAGTTTAAGATAAGTGACGGTATCAATCTTTCAAAGGACGTCTCTGCAATGCAGCGTTTAAGAGAAGAAGCTGAGAAAGCAAAGAAGGAGCTGTCTTCTTCTGTGACAACTAATATTAATCTTCCTTTTATCGCTATGTCTAAGGACGGACCGCACCACATTGATATCACTTTATCAAGACAGACATTTAATGAGCTTACTGCTGACCTTGTAGACAGAACAATCACCCCTGTTGAGAATGCACTGCATGATGCAGGTCTTTCCAAGACAGACATTAATATGGTTTTATTGGTTGGTGGTTCTACAAGAATCCCTGCTGTTGCTGATAAAGTAAGACAGCTTATGGGAAAAGAGCCATCAAGAAATCTTAATCCTGATGAATGTGTAGCCCTTGGTGCTGCCGTTCAGGGTGGCAAGCTTGGAAACCAGCTTCAGGCCGGTTCTGCTGCTTCTGAAATCATACTTATGGATGTAACTCCAATGTCTCTTTCTATTGAGACTATGGGTGGAATTGCAAGCAGGCTTATTGAAAGGAACACTACCATTCCTACAAGACACAGCCAGATATTTACTACTGCCGGCAATTTCCAGACATCCGTTGATATCAAGGTTTTTCAGGGTGAACGAAAGTTTACAAGAGACAATAAACTGCTTGGCAACTTCCGTCTTAACGGTATTAAGCGTGCGATGGCAGGAGTCCCACAGATTGAAGTAACATTTGACATTGATGTTAATGGTATTGTCAATGTATCTGCAAAGGACTTAGGTACCGGAAGGGAACAGAGCATTACTATTACTTCAAGCTCTAACATGACCGAAGAAGAGATTGCAAAAGCCCGCTGGGAAGCCGAAGTCTACAGCAAGCAGGATGAAGCATACCAGAGATTTATTGATATAAGGGAAGATGCTGTACGGACTCTTAACGAGGCTAACAACGCACTTGCCGCCAATAAAAAGGTCTGGGAGAAGGATAAGAAAAAGAATGTTAAGGCTCAGATTGGACATCTTGGCAAGCTTATATCTAAAGCTCCTATTGACAAGCTTAATGAGGAGAAAGCAGCTTCCATGCATGAGGCTTCGGAAGCTGTGAAAGAAGCTTTAAGGTAGTGACGAAAAAGACCAGTTCAGATATTTCCCGAACTGGTCTTTTTTATCTACTCTGCTTTCTTCCCCTTCACATTAACTATACATATTCCTATGCACACTAATACCAACGCTATAAGTGCATTTATTCCAAGCTCTCTGCTTCCTTCTCCAAGCCACCAGGCTGAAAGAAGTACACCGAATACAGGGTTGGTGAATCCGAAGATTGCCACTTTGGATACCGGGTTGTGCTTTAACAGTATTCCCCATATTGAGTAGGCTACGGCTGATATGCATGCGAGATAGAATAACATTAGTATTGCTGATACTGACACGTGTGTAATTCTACCGCCCATCACAAGTCCTAATATAATCATTACTATTCCACCGAATATGAACTGATAACCGCTCAACATTACCGGATTGTCTTTCTTTGAATAGTTCTTCATAAGACATGATGAAAATGCATATGACAACGCACATAAGAACAGACTTCCGTCACCCATAATGCTTAAGTTCATGTCGATTTTCTGTCCATTCATGCTGACTACGATAACACCTGCAAAACCAATCACACAGCCTATAATCTTCTTCAGATTCAGCTTTTCCTGTCTGAATATAATTGTCGATACAAGTATTACGAAAAATGTGTTAGAACCGTTAATTATTGACGCCTTTACTCCGCTGTTGTGTGCAAGTCCGATATAGAAGAATATGTACTGCAGAATTGTCTGGAACATTGCAAGCTTTACAATGCTTGGTACACTTGATTTCGTTGGAAGCAGCATTTTTCTGTTAAGAATACTTCCAATTAAGATTGTAAGCACTCCTGCAAAAACAAATCTTGTTCCTGCAAATAATACCTGTGTCCATGTTTCACTTGACGGTATCTTAAACAGCGCATATCCTAATTTGATACAAGGCGATGCGCTTCCCCAAAGGAATGTACACACAAGTGCAAGGGCGCACACCACCCATGTTTTCTGTAAAAAATCTTTTTTCTCGTTTGTTTTTTCCATGATTAATCTCCTGTTTTTCTAATATTATTGCTAATTATAATGGCATTCATAATCTGACAGGTTTTCTCCCTGACACCTGCCATTTCCATATAATCTGAAAATCTTTTTGCAACATCTTCTATATACGATATTATTGCATCACATTTCCTCTTGCTTACTCCCATGTTTATTCCACATTTTATCAAATCATCATAACTTATATCTGAACTTTTTCCATTTATAAGCATCTGATGTGCTTTCAACCACATATTGCTGCTGTCATATGCAAATGTGACATCATATGCTGGTGACAATCTCCAGACACCATTCTTATCCATCAGAAAAGAAACATTTTTTACATGATCATCCTGATTAATCAGAATAACATTAAAAACCATTCTTCTATAAAATTGTTCCACATCTGAATATGGTATACCTAGTCTATTCATATAATATGCTGCCTGTTCATAACTGCATAATCCCGGAATATTGTAATCTATATGTGAAATTGCTCCTAATGTCTGCATATGAATTTTTTTATTATTGTTCCTATCGAAACGTTTAGTTATAAAATGTGCATATCCGGCATCTTCAAGCAGACGACATTCATTCATAATTACCCCCGCTGCTTTTGCCATAAGATAATATCCGTATTCTATTCTTGTATATTCTACTGAATCTTCCAGATTATGATCCCCATTTTTAGATACTCCATCAAACTTCATAAGCCAGTATTCAAATCCATTACCAGCATTAATCTGTCCACTTTTTATTTCTCCCGTATCTTCATTCCATGCAATCAGCGCCTTTGCTCTTGCACCACCTGCAGATGTTCCCAATAGCACAAGCTGGCTATATCCAGCATTATCTTTCAGATTAATCAGCTTATCTTTTCTATCAGATAATACATCAGATGCAAACTCTACCATTTTCGATATATTAACATCCTCTATTGTACTGTCAAACGGACTTGTTGCTGGTATATATTCTAATGCACCCATACCTCTTTTTCCTGTATAGCACAGTCTGTCTATAACATTAAATTCACTAATTGATTTTCCCTGCTCAGCCAGCCATCTGTCTATAATTTTATTACCAAATTTATCTGGAAGCGAATCCGCTACCAATCCAGGTGCTCCATGAAATGCTGTCCTTGCAAGTTCCGGAAATTCATACACTCTTTCTGATAATGGCATATGTATAGGTGATACCTCAATATTACTCTTTAAAAAATCTTTATCATATTCAAATGCAACAACTCCATTTGCTTCATTCATATGAATTATTCCAATTCTTGTGCCCCAAAGCATTACCTCCGCTGTATTTATCATTCATCTTCCCCCCATTTAAATCCAGTATCTGCTTTTCTTTTTGCACATGCTCTCTGCCTTGTTTTAACATTTTTCAAATAAGATGATGGCCGGTTGTTCATATCTGGTATCACATTCACGAAATTATTCATAAGCTCCATCGCATTCATTAATTTCATAAAATTAACAAGACTTATATCTTCTCCACTTTCAAACCGAGTAATACTTCTTAATGAAACGCCTGATTTATCCGAAAGTTCTTTCTGTGTTAATGGATAACTTATCCTATATGCCTTAAACCTGATAACAACTTCCTCATAATCACTAATCATAATTAAACATCTCCAAATCCATAAATCTTATATATCATATTCAAATGTTTTTTGTATTGTATCACACTTGCAATTAATTAGCAATATATGGCGTGTTAAGCTATATTTTAATACTTAATACGCCATATATTGCTAGTTATTTTTTATTTTGTGCGGCAGTCGTACCCGAAGAATTTTTCTTTTAAACATCTGGCTGTTAAAAGGTATCACCGGATAAATGTAGCTTTTTCCTGATATTGTCCTGTTAAAGCATACAAGCACTATCGCAAATATGGCTCCTGCCAGAAGTCCGATTCTTCCAAAGAACTGCACCAGAATCAGATTGACTATTCTTATGAATTTTAATGCATATCCCATCTCAAAACTTGCCTGTGAGTAAGTTCCAACCGTTACAACTGCCATATAAAGAAGCGATTCTGAATTAAACCACCCGGACTCCACAGCGTATTCTCCCACAACAATACCGGCAAGAATACTCAAAGGTGTCGACAGCATTCCTGGCGTATTGACCGCCGCCAGCTTAAGCCCGTCAACTGCAAGTTCAAGAATAAAAAGCTGCAATATAACCGGAACCGTTATATCCTCACTTATCGTTATGAATTTCAACCATTCAGGCACCCACTGTGGATTGCTTTCAAGCAAAAGCCACACAGGTGTAAGAAAAACAGTCAGCAATGTAAAGAAAAACCTCGACAGTCTTATATAAGTTCCTATCATTGGCGAAAAATTAAAATCATCTGCTTCTTCTATTATATCAAATACGTTTGTTGGAATTATCATTACTGCAGGTGATGTATCTACCATAATAACTATATTTCCATCAAAAAGTGCTGCTGCAGCGGTATCGGGTCTTTCGGAATATTTATACTTAGGAAACGGATTAATCCATTTTCCCTTAAACATACATTCCGCAAGGCTCTCTATATTCATAGTGAGCGCCTCAACCTCTATGCTGCTTATCAGATTCTCAATTCTTTCAAGCAGCTTCTTATCAACCTTATCATCAATATAGCACACAGCAACATCTGTCCTGGAGCGTTCCCCTACAGTATACATTTCCATTGAAAAGCGGCTATCCCTTATTCTTCTTCTTAAAAGTGCTGCATTGCACACAAGCGTCTCGACAAATCCGTCTCTTGAGCCACGCAGAACCTTGTCTTTGTAAGGCTCTGTAACTGAACGCATCGGATAAGTGCGGCAGTCAATAAGTATACATTCATCAAAGCCATCTATTATCATGACTGTCTGTCCTGAAAGAAATGCCTTCTCCACTTCGTCGTAATGTCCGTTTTTTTCAATCTCTGTATACGGCATTCCGACTTCTAAGAATGTATCTATATCCTTTATGTCCGATTCTTTCAATGAATAAAAAAACTGCACCAGTTTTTCAATTGTTTCTTCTTGTACGAATCCATCTATAAAGTAAAAATGTGTTCTCTTCCCTCCAATTAATACATCTCTTTGCAGAATATCAAAATTTCTGTCCACTCTTAACTTCTCGTTCATCATGCGGACATTCATGTCTATGTTAGTTGTAAAATCAGTCATGCTTACTCCTTTCACTGGCACATTTTCACCCGCACTCTGAATCAGCCAAAAGCAGCTCTCAATTTCACTAACCCTGTCAAAGCACGAAAAGGGCAGGACTTACGCCCTGCCCTTATAGAATATCCATATTTGACACATTTATTCTGTTATTAGTTCTCAAAAAGTGATGTTGAGTAATATCTGTCACCACTGTCCGGAAGCAGTGCAACGATTGTCTTACCTTCGTTCTCTGACTTCTTAGCCCACTCGATTGCTGCGTAAAGTACTGCACTGCCGATATTCCAACCAGAATTCCCTCTGTGTGAGAGATTAACTTGGCATATTCAAATGCATCATCGTTCTCAACTGGAACTACACTGTCATATATCTTAGTGTTAAGAATTTCAGGAACAAATCCTGCACCGATTCCCTGAATCTTATGTGGTCCCGGCTTGCCCTGTGAAAGTACCGGTGAAGTTGCAGGCTCAACTGCAATTATCTCAATCTTATCATTCTTAGACTTAAGATACTCGCCAACTCCTGTGATTGTTCCACCAGTTCCGACTCCAGCAACAAATGCGTCTACCTCTCCATCTGTATCATTCCATATCTCTGGTCCGGTTGTTCTTCTGTGTGCTTCCGGATTCGCTGGATTAACAAACTGTCCTGCTATCATGCTGCCTTTAATCTCATTTTTTAATTCTTCTGCCTTGGCAATTGCACCAGTCATTCCCTTATAACCCGGAGTAAGTACAATCTCTGCACCATATGCCTTGATAATATTTCTTCTTTCGACACTCATAGTCTCTGGAAGAACTATTATTGTTCTGTAGCCCTTTGCTGTTGCAATGGCAGCAAGTCCGATTCCTGTATTGCCTGATGTAGGCTCAATAATTGTTGCACCGGGCTTAAGAATACCTTTCCCCTCTGCATCTTCAATCATTGCCTTGGCAACTCTGTCCTTAACGCTTCCTGTTGCATTAAAATACTCAAGCTTAACAAGTACTCTTGCCTTAAGTCCGAACTTCTCTTCAATATGTCCGACTTCTACAAGTGGTGTGTTACCTATTAAGTCTGCTGCTGATTTATATATTTTTCCCATACAATCCTCTTTTCTTGTGGTATTGTCCCACATTTTCTAATATCAATTCATGAATCCAATCAATAAATGTTATTATTGAATATCATTCATAAATCAAACTGTATGTTTATGCAATACACAAACATACTATGTTTATATGTTATTATAAAACAAGGATTTTGATTTGTACAGTACTTTTTTATTTTTCTTCAAAAAAGGAGTCTTAAAACTCCTTTTTTCTCATCACACTATAGCTGATTATGTATGATATGAATAATAAGATAACCGTAAATATTATTCCCACCAGTATAAGCATAGCTATATTTACATTATCCAGAAATGCAGAGATTTTAATAAGTCTATCCATTCCAATTATTTTTCTTATACAATAAAACACAACAGCCACTGTTCCAATAAATATAATCAGAGCTATCTTGCTCTTTTCCACGCCATATTTTATATGAACCGGAATTATACAGGCAACAAAAAGCAGCACCACAATAAGGGAAACAAACATTACTTCTCCTTCCCCCGAAATACTTATAGTCTGATTCTTTACAATCATAATCCCAAAATATATTATAAATGCCTCAACCCATGATATTATTGTTCCTGCGATAAAAAATATGTATTTTTCAAGCACATACATTTTAGCATCAATAGGAAGCGTCATTAAAAACCTGTATCCATTATCATATTCATCATATGATATTGTTCCGACAATAACTATTATTGTAAGCATTGGAATATACCCAAGAACAAATTCAGGACTAACTTGACTATACCCAATAAAAACTGCCAGAAGAACGAAAATAATGAATACCTTTTTTCTCTGCATAATGATTCTTAAATCTTTCTCAAATAATCCCGACATTATCTATCCCCTCCTGCCATCATAAGAATAAGTTCATCTATGCCACCGTTCTCAACAGTTATATCAGGATAATTTTCCTTATAAAATGCTTTGCTGCTGACAAAACATGCATAACCGTAACATTCCTTCTTAGTCTTTAATATATAATTCTTATCAAGCTTTTCATATTGTTCTTCTTTAACCTTAACTATTCCATACTGTTCCACTATTATATCAGTATCCTCATGTAATATTATTCTTCCATCATTAATCAGATAAACATCATCACACAGATTCTCAATATCTGAGGAAATGTGTGAAGTAATTATTATTGACCTGTTTTCATCTTCCGCCATATACTCACGAAGTATGTCAAGCACATCATTGCGTGCCTGGACATCAAGTCCTGCCGTGGGTTCATCTAAAATTAACAGTTCTGCATTATGTGTTATCGAAATAAGTATCTTTAATCTCACTTTCATTCCAGATGAAAATTCTGCAATCTTCTTATTCATCGGAAATCTGTATTCTAGACATTTCCTCTCAAAAAAATCTTTGTTAAACCTTGGATACATTTTAGCAAGAATATGTTCTATATCATTCACACTAAGTTGTGAACAAAATCCTGAATCATCCAACAATACCCCTATTCTTTTCTTATCTTCGGCAGAAAGTTTTCCTGCTTCAACTCCGAATGTTTTAACACATCCACTATCAGGGTTGACAAGCCCTAATATAAGGCTGATAGCAGTACTCTTCCCAGCACCATTCTTTCCTATCAGACCGGTTATCATTCCTTGCTGTATATTCATTGATTGTATATCAAATATATAATCCCCATATCTCTTTTTAACATTTTCAAATGTTATCATTTAATCATCACCTATCAGCAGATTAACAATTCCAATTATTTCCTGATTGTCAAGTCCCATAGACCTTGCCCTGTCAATCACTTTCATAAAATCGTCCTCCACTGCCTTTCTTCTTGCTTCGAGTGCCAGCTGTTTATCTGTAGCTGTTACATATGTTCCTTTGCCATGAACCGTTGTTACAAATCCGGCATCTTCAAGTGCATCATACGCCTTTTTTACTGTAAGCGCGCTTATGCGAAGTTCCCCTGCAAGCGTCCTTACAGAAGGAAGTGCTTCATTTTCCTTTAACTTATTTTCAAATATTTCTGACTTAATCTGCTCCATGAGCTGTTCATAAATCGGAACCATTGAAGAATGATTCAAAATAATACGCATATCATTTGTCTCCTTTACAATGAACAGTATATAACAGTTATCCTTGTGTTGTCAACTGTTATATACTGTTCATTCATTCTGTAACATCTAATATTAAAAAACGCAGCTACCACTCCATAATGATAACTGCATCTGTAATAATTACTTATTCTGTTCTTCTAGCAACTTCTTTAATCTTTCTATCTCAGCATCTTTTGCTTCAATTGCAGCATCTTTTTCCTTAAAGGATGCTTTAAGAGCCTCATTCTGTGCTTCAAGTTCTCCTTTCCGTGCTTCAAGTTCTCCATTCTGCGCTTCAAGCTTACCTTTCTGTACCTTCAGCTCATCCATCTCATCCTTCATCCTGTCAACCATCAGCTCTGCTGTATTCCTGTCTAATATCCTCAACGCCTCAGAAAACATACTGAGCACCTCCTTTGGTCTCTCCAAATACTCATTAATATCAAGGCGTACTGATTCATCATTCACTGGTTTTTCGTCGGCTCTGCATCTGACAGCTTCCACCAGTCCGTCATATGTGTGCTTTTCTGCCTCAACTATACGTTTTTTCACAATTCCAGCTTCCATAAGCTTCTTACTGCAAGCCGGGCCAATGCTGTACACCAAAACATCATCAAGTCTGTCAATCAGCCATTTTATACGCTCCCCGCTGCTGCCACTTGTAACAATTATCCCATCAATATCTCCGCAATCCATGCTGTCATATTCCATACCATCATAATCCACAGGTTCATTCCTATATACTTGAATCTTAATTAAGTTTTCATACTCCTTCATAGCTTCCTCAAGTGAACCGCTTGTGACTTCAGCACACAGATACACAACTCTGCCTGACACAGCATTCATCAGTTCTTCTCCCAGCGCTAATCCTGTAGCTTTTGACGAAACATAATCTGCCTCAATCCCACATGCTGTCCTTAAAGCATTCTGCGTATTCTTCCCAACAACAGCAACCTTAACTCCTGCAGGTACCACGTTTCCTGCATTATAAGCAAACCCAGCCACAGCATTTTTACTTGTAAACACAAGCCACTGTGCATCTTTTATCTGTGTCTCAAAATCTTTAACCTTTATGTATTCAATCCTGCCAGTTACTATTTTTTTGCAGAAAAACCCCTCCCTTGCAAGTAATTCTGCAAGGGAAGGGCTTTCTTCGTACATCTGTTCATTTTCAATATATGTATATATGTATTTACCCACAATCTACTCCAATCCTAGCATACGGGCTGCTTCGTGACCAACCGCCTCACTGTCAGTTCCTGTAACTTCAATTCTAAGAATCCTACTGCAATCATCATTGCCAAATAACACAACCATTCGAAGGTCACCATTTTCCTTGGTTACACAATGTGCGCCAACCGGGGCATGACAACCGCCACCTGTTAATCTTAAAAATGTTCTTTCAGCCACAGCTTCTCTATCAGAATTATCATCTGACAAAGCATTTATCTTATCAAGAAGTTCTGTATTCACCTCTGCAGCCTCAATCGCAAGAACTCCCTGTGCCGGTGCGGGAATAACAACCTCCGGGTCAAGGTACTCTGTTATCTCAGGTGACCTGCCAAGTCTGTTAAGCCCTGCTGCCGCAAGCACAATTCCGTCAAGTCCGTATGAATCGTCCCTAAGTTTGTTAATTCTTGTATCAACATTTCCCCTGATAGCAGTAAACCGGATATCAGGACGCAGCATTGCAAGCTGGCATGCACGCCTGAGGCTTCCAGTACCTATAACCGCACCGGAAGGAAGTTCTGAAAAACTTCCTGCAGTCTTTAATATAAGTACATCTCTGCAATCCTCTCGTTTCCACGCCTTTGCAAATGTAAGTCCAGTCGCACATTCAGCCGGCATATCCTTCATGCTGTGAACCGCCATATCAATGCTGCCTGAAAGAAGCTCTTCCTCAATCTCTCTGACAAAAAGCCCCTTAGTTCCAATCGCAGCAAGCGGCTTATCCGTAACCTTGTCGCCTGTTGTTTTAATTATAACAAGTTCAAATGTATCCTCAGGATACGCCTCTTCCATTCTTCTCTTAACATATTCTGACTGGACAAGTGCCAGCTTTGAACCTCTCGTACCTATTCTGTAATGCATAATCCTCCCTACAAGCCAAACAGTCTCTCAACCATATCCTTATACTGCTGCTGTTCATTTTCTTCCACATTTTTCAATTCTTCAATCGGTTCTTTTAACAATCTGTGTAGTGACGACTTAAGAATCTTCTTTAAGATTACCCTGTCATGGTCAGAAAGGTCAATCTTGCGGTTAAGATAATCATAGCTGTCCTGTACTATCTCATCACATTTTTTGCCAAGCGACTGGATAGTTGTATCCATTCTGCTTGATGTGAGCCATTTCCTGGTTTCCGCTATATACTCATCAATCACGCACCAGCTTTCCTTAAGCAAATGTGCCCTCTCATTCTGATTAGACTTTACAATCCCGCCTATTCTGTCAAGATCAATAAGAGTAACTCCACAAATGTCCCCTGCTGATTTTTCTATATCTCTTGGAGCAGCAAGGTCAAGAAGTGTCATCCTTTTACAGCCTGATAATTCAGAAGCTTTAATCACCAGATGAGGTGATGAAGTCGCTGAGACAACTATATTACTTTCTTTAAGTACTTCTGTTTTCTTATCATATGTCACAACCTCAATCTGCGGAAACTCCTTAAGCAACTCCTTCGCATGCTGGTAAGTTCTCGAACATACAGTAACCTCTGCGCCATATTCTGCCAGATACCTTATGGCAAGTGTTGCTGTTTTGCCGCTTCCTATAACAAGCGCATGCTTTCCTGATATGCCGCATACTCTGTCTAACTCCTGAATCCCGACATAGCATACAGATACCGGTTTTTCACTTACCTTGTACTCTGTCTTAATCTGCTTTGCACAGCTTACCGCTTCTCTTACTATATAATTAAGCTCTTTCCTGCTATGTCCAAGCGTTCTTGAAAGGTCTGCCGCATCCTTTAACTGACCTAGTATCTGATCCTCTCCAAGCACCATGCTTTCAAGTCCGGCGGCTATACAAAACAGATATACCAGTGCTTCTTCACCACATTTGACACCGGCTAATTTAGTATCAGTAAGTCCAAAATAATCATTGAATAAATCGGACATCACTTGTACAAATGTTTCATCCTCATACAGATAAAACACTTCGCATCTGTTACATGTTGAAAGGCACATGCACTGGTTCACGCCAGCTTCCTCTGCCTGTTGCATAAAGTCTGCTATGCCGCTGTCTGTAAATGTAATTTTATCCCTTACTGAAAGGTCTGAATTCTTGTAATTAATTCCTACATATCCTAACTGCATCTGTATTCCCACTTATTATCCGAATTATTTTCTGAAGAATTCTTCCATAACCTCTATTGTACGGTTGATGTCTTCATTAGTGTGTGCATCTGATACGAACATTGCCTCAAACTGTGATGGTGCAATGTATATTCCGTTATCAAGCATATGTCCAAAGTATTCTGCATACTTCTTAGTGTCTGACTTTACTGCACTGTCATAATCTTCTACTGCATCTGGTGTAAAGAATATGCTCATAAGTGAACCAATCTGATTAACCGATACCCTTCCAGCTCCACATTTTCTTACACTGTCAGCAATACGCTTTGTCTTAGTCTCAAGTCTGTCGTATATATCCTTATTATCTCTTAAGATTCTTAAAGTCTCTAAGCCTGCTGCTGTTGCAATTGGATTGCCTGACAATGTTCCTGCCTGATATACAGGACCGTCAGGACTTATCATACGCATAATGTCAGCTCGTCCGCCATATGCGCCGACTGGCATACCCCCACCTACAATTTTTCCAAGAGTTGTAAGGTCTGGCTTTATGTTAAAGTACTCCTGCGCTCCGCCAATTGAAAGTCTGAAGCCTGTTATTACCTCATCAAATATAAGAAGGCATCCATTCTCCTTAGTTATGTCTCTTAAGAATTCAAGAAATCCATGTCTTGGAAGCACAACTCCCATGTTAGCTGCAACTGGTTCAACTATTACCGCAGCTATTTCATCTTTATTGTTATCAAAAAGCTCCTTCACAGAATCGCAGTCATTGTATTCTGCTACAAGTGTATTCTTAGTGTAATCAGCAGGAACTCCTGCACTGTCTGGAACTGATGTTGTAAGTGCTGCTGAACCGGCTTTTACTAAAAGTCCGTCAGAATGTCCATGATAACAGCCTCTGAACTTAATTATCTTGTCTCTTCCGGTGTAGCCTCTTGCCACACGGATTGCACTCATAACAGCTTCTGTTCCTGAGCTTACAAGACGGCTCACCTCCATTGTAGGAATAAGCTCATATATAAGCTCTGCCATCTCAACTTCTCTCTTGGTTGGCGCACCATATGTAAGGCCTGCTTCCGCAGCTTCCTTAACCTTTGCAATTACTCTGTCATGTGCATGGCCTAATATTCCCGGTCCCCATGAACATATGTAGTCAATCATTTCATTCCCATCTACATCAGTAATTCTGTCTCCCTTGGCAGAAGCTATGAATCTTGGCACTCTGTCAACTGCCTTGTATGCCCTGACAGGACTGTTTACACCACCCGGCATATGTTTTACTGCTCTCTCATATAAATCCTTTGACATCTCTTCATTCATAAAACCAGCTCCTCCTGCTTAATTTAATACTGCTAAAAATGTTACTCTTCCTTTAACCATTTTGCCACATCTATAGCATGATATGTTATTATCATCTTAGCTCCGGCTCTCTTAAAGCCAGTCATATTCTCCATTACAATCTTCTTCTCATCAATCCAGCCATTCATTGCTGCTGCCTTAACCATCGCATACTCACCGCTTACATTGTAAGCGACAATTGGAATATTGAAGTTAAGCGCTATCTCTTTCATAACGTCCATATATCCGAGTGCCGGCTTTGCAATAATCATGTCTGCACCTTCTAATATGTCTTCTTCAACTTCCCTTAACGCTTCTTTTCCATTAGCCGGGTCCATCTGATATGTCTTTCTGTCACCAAATCCCGGTGCTGAATGTGCGGCATCCCTGAACGGTCCGTAATATCCTGATGCAAATTTAGCACTGTATGAACATATAGGAATATTAACCAGTCCTGCCTCATCAAGTGCATTTCTGATTGCCTCAACTCTCTTATCCATCATGTCACTCGGTGCAATTATATCTGCCCCCGCTTTTGCATAAGCAACTGACGCCTTTGCAAGAAGCGGCAGTGTCTCATCATTTAATATAACGCCATCTTTTACAAGTCCGCAGTGTCCATGTGATGTGTACTCACACAGGCACACATCAGCCATGATAACAAGCTCTGGATAAGCATCCTTAATAAGGCGGATTGCCCTGCACACAACACCTTCCTCGTCATATGCCTCACTTCCGACCTCATCTTTATGTACAGGTATTCCAAAAAGCAGAATTCCCTTAATTCCAACCTCTACAGCACGTCCGATTTCTTCAAGAACATGGTCAAGCGAATACTGACATATTCCCGGCATTGATGGTACTTCCTGTATTACATCGTTCTCCTCCGTAACAAATACAGGATATATAAGCTCGTCCACCCTTACATGATTCTCTCTTACCATATCTCTTAATGTCGCATTCATTCTCAATCTTCTTGTTCTGTCCATGATTATCATCTTCCTTCCAACGTTTCCTATATAATAGCATTGCATATAAACATTGTAAACTGGTATGTTATGTTCTGCTATGTATCTTAACCATTCTTGCATACTCACCATCAAGCTTCATAAGCTCCTCGTGAGTTCCTCTCTCCTTGATGCCCTCGTCAGTAAGCATCAGGATTTCCTCCGCATTTTCAATAGTTGTAAGTCTGTGTGCTATTACAAATGTGGTTCTGTTCTCAGCCAGCTTCTCAAGTGATTCCTGTACAATCTGCTCACTCTCATTATCAAGTGCTGATGTCGCCTCATCAAATATAAGAATTGGCGGATTCTTTAAGAATACTCTTGCAATTGACAGTCTCTGCTTCTGACCGCCTGACAATTTGACTCCGCGCTGTCCGATATCTGTGTCGTATCCGTTCTCAAAGCTCATAATAAAATCATGCGCATTTGCAAGCTTTGCCGCTTTAATTACTTCTTCGTCTGTAGCATCAGGCTTTCCATATCTTATATTCTCTTTAATTGTACCCATAAACAGATACACATCCTGCTGTACAACTCCAATATGGTCACGCAGGCTTTTAAGTGTAACATCTTTGATATCTGTTCCATCAATCTTAATCGAACCGCCCGTCACCTCATAAAATCTTGGAATAAGCGAGCAGAGTGTTGTCTTTCCTACTCCCGAAGGACCTGCAAGTGCAACATATTCTCCCGGTCTTACTGACAGATTAACCCCGGAAAGCACCTCGTCCACGCCGTCCTTATATCTGAAGGACACATTTTCAAATGTTATTGCACCCTTCACATCAGTAAGTTCCTTTGCGTCAGGCTTATCAGCTATTTCCGGCTCTACTGAAAGAATCTCTAAGAATCTTTCGTAACCCGAATAACCATTCTGGAACTGCTCTGTGAAATCAATAAGCACCTTAACTGGCTCCGTAAAAATATTTATATACAGTAAAAATGTAACGAAATCCGTAATATTTACCCAGCCCTTTGCAATTCCAATACCGCCTGCCGCGATTACGATTACGTTATCATTGTTGTAAATGCAGTAAGTCCCGCATTGTACATTCCCATATAATGATAGCTGTTTCTCTTAGATTCAAGGAACAAGTCATTCCCCTTCTTAAATTTCTCACATTCAATATCTTCATTTGCAAATGACTTAACAACCCTTATTCCAGACAGATTGTCCTCTATCTGTGCATTTATCTCACCTATTCTTACCCTGTTTCTCTTAAATGCCCTCTTCATGCGCTTGTTAAGCACATACGCAAATACAAGCATGAACGGAATCAGCACAAATGCAGCAATCGTAAGTCTTAAGTCAATCGAACTTAATATACATAATGCACCAATTATCTTAATCAGTGAAATAGTTATATTCTCAGGTCCATGATGCAAAAGCTCTGTAATATCAAACAAATCCGATGTTATTCTTGACAATAACTGTCCAACCTTCTGGTCATCATAGAATGAATATGAGAGCTTCTGATAATGATTGAATATCTCTGCCCTCATATCGTACTCAATCTTTGCGCCCATTACATGTCCATAATTAGATATATAGTAGTTGCAGCCCCACTGTATCAGTACAAGCACAAAAAGTACTCCAACAATAATCATAATTCTTGAAAGTGCTTCATTGGCACTCATATATGCAACCTTTGATGTAATGAACCTTACAACAAGTGGTATCACAAGTGCCACCGGA
>ERZ859817.26-NODE-26-length-104523-cov-10.851390_pt1 | contig 104523 bp, 119 predicted proteins | sample MGYA00509986_ERZ859817 | MGnify/ENA primary metagenome ERZ859817 (study PRJEB30046, sample SAMN00715155) | human gut metagenome | study: EMG produced TPA metagenomics assembly of the A metagenome-wide association study of gut microbiota in type 2...
TAGCTCGGAGATACTGTATTCGTTAGAATACTTGACCGAGAACCCCACGACTTTAATCGTGGGAGGTTCAGAAGACTTTATCACCTAAAGATATGCAAGCTCAAGGCTTTATTCAAGATATAGGCTATGATGTAAATAATTTCTGGGAAGAATCAAATGCTTTGGCAAAAGCCAACGATATGGATACAAATTTAGCTTATATGTATAAAATGGTAGAAAAATCTCAAGGAAATTTCCGTTTAGATAAAAAAATACTTGCTGATTATGGAGCCAAAGTTGAACTTTTTCCTGGCGTCAAAACATGGTTCAAACGCATTCGCGATTATGGCAAAAAACATAATATCATCATTGAGCATTATATTATCTCAAGTGGCTTAAAAGAGATGATTGAAGGTACTGTCATGGCTCAAGCTGGTGAATTTGAAAAAATCTATGCAAGCTCATTTTATTTTGATGATAATGGCATAGCCAAATGGCCCGCTCAAGCCGTCAATTATACAAATAAAACACAATTTCTCTTTCGCATTGAAAAAGGTTTTTTAGATATAAATGACCCTGCGGTAAACGATTCTATACCTGAAGAAAAAATTCGTGTGCCCTTTAGAAATATAGTCTATATTGGCGATAGTGAAACAGATATTCCTTGTATGAAACTAGTAAATAGCTATGGTGGTCATTCTATCTGCGTATATAATCCTCAATTATCTAATATGGATAAAGTCATTAAATTATTTACTGAAAATCGCATCAAATATTTTGCTCCTGCCGATTATAATGAAAATAGTAAACTTGACTTACTCATAAAAACAATCATTGATAAAACTGTTGCCTTTGAAAAATTAAATCAATGCTATTTAAATGATAAAAAAATATTAACTACAAAATAAAAAGAGGCTATACGCCTTTTTTTATTTACACTGCCACATTTTCTTTTCGAGATTTTATGATCATACCTATATAAAATAAAAATGCTAATAAAGCCGCTATTGCTGAACACATATAAACTGCTCTAAAGCCATATATAGGCACAACCATACCTAAAATATATGGCCCTATGCCATTTCCTAAATCCAATGCTATATATAATGTTGAAGTTGCTAAACTAAATTTATTTAACTTAACTTTTTGTACAGCAATAGTTTGACCTGCTGAAGGAATAGAACCATATCCTATACCTACTAAAACAGCACCTAACAATAATATTAAATTAGAATGAGCTAAAGCAATAGCAACAAATCCTAAAATCATAGTGAATAAAATAGGTACCATTACCACATGATTACCATATCTATCAATCATTACACCAGATATAGGTCTAAAAATTAAACAAGCAATAGAATATGCTATATAAAATAAACTTCCACCTAATAATAAACCAATAGTTTCACTATATGTACCAATATAACTCATTACGGCAGAATAACCAATCGCACCTAACAATGCTACGATAGAAATTGGAATAGCTGTAGGTTCAAAGAAAGTTCTTAAACGAAAAGATTTAACTTCTACACGTTGACGGAAACCTACTTTTATTTCTGTTATATTCAAAATAAAAGCCAAAACAATTAAACTAATTGATAAAACATCACATAAAACAAGTGCATATAAAGGATTTATCTGTGGTAAACTAATTCCTAAAAACGGACCAATTGCAGAGCCTAAAGTAATGCTCAAAGTGAAATAACCAATACCTTCACCACGTCTACTTTCTGGAACAATAGATGCTACTGTAGTAGCAATAACAGTAGAAGCCATACCATAAGTCATACCCTGTACAAAACGCAATGTACATAAAAACAACATACCATCAATAAAATGATAACCAAATGTACATATAGCATGAATTACTACTGCAATGATTAACATTCTTTTTCTACCAATGAAATCCATATATCTACTAATAACTAAACGTGCTACTAATGCGCCCACAATGAAAATCCCTGAGGCTAATCCCGCTTCACTGACTGAAACATTAAATTCTGTAATAGCCAATTTAGTTGTATAAACCATCAATAAATAAAATACTACAAATAATAACAAATTGCCTACAATGTTTAATACATAATCCTTTGACCAAAGCTTCTCCATAAAAAACTCCCTTTCTTAAATTTATTCCCCGACATAGATATTAATTCTATCATCTTTTTTATTTTTTACAATACTATTTAACTAGTATATAAAAAAAAAGAATAGTTTTTTATATAATCATATAAAAAACCTATTCTTTAATTCAACTACTTATTTAATTTATAAAAATACAATTATTGTTGAGCACTTTCTTGAGCTTGTTGATTTTGTTGTATAGGTAATAAACCAAATTCTAATAATTTATTATTTTTATCAAAAACAAAAACTATGGCTACAACATTTTCTTGGCTAAAAGAAGTTAAATATGTTACTTTGTCTTGATTATTATAACGTTCAAAAGAATAAAATTTACTTTCTTTCAAATCGCCAAATTTAGTTTTCACTTCATTTTTTAATGCATCATATGCTTTTGCATCAAAATTCTTTTTTAATCCATTATCAATATTTGCTCCTAATTTATCATATGAAACTTTTTCTGTTGTAATACCACTGATAAATGTTTCAGCAACTTTTTGATCTTTATTTAAATCTCCGCCATCAGCTGCCATACACACACTAGAAAATGCCATCATCATAACAGCTACAAAAATCAATACTATTTTTTTCATTATAAAACCTCCCTTAGTTTTATTTATTTTTCTCTTAGTATAACATTTAATTTATATTACTACAATAAATTTTATAGTTAACACAAATATCTATAAATAAATTTTATACTAAATAGATATTATTTTTTCATGAAACTAAATAATTTTTTCATTACAGCCATCTTTCTTTCAGCTGCTAATTCATGAGATATATTTATATCTTTTGCACTATAAAGAGGATTTAATACATCTTTAAACGCTAACCATTCATCAGAAAATAATGGACATTCCATAGCAATATCTACTGCTTCTTGTCTTACTTCTTCAATAATTGCCATATCATCAATATTTTTCAATACCTTAGCCATCATTTTACCAATGTGTTCCATCTGCACTTCTTTAAGCCCTCTAGTTGTTAAAATCAAACTAGATAATCTCAAGATTTCAAAATTAAGATTTTCATCACAAGTAGATAATACAGTTGGTTTTACGATAAAACCTGCACTTTGTAAAGCATTATGCGCTTTTTTACAGCTAATACCTAATTTAGTAAGGTTCACTAAAACTAAATTTGTATCAGTTCCTTTACATAAAATTGTAATGCCTTCTTCTTCTAGTCCTTTTTGAAGTGCTTTCGCATTTAATACAACTTGTTTAGTATACTGTTTGAATTTTTCTGTAGTCGCTTCTTTAAATATAACAGCTAAACTAGCTAAAATATTTTTTTTCAAAGAAAAATGTCCTGTAGTGATAACTGTTTTATCAATGATATCAGCTAATTCTTTTTTACATAAAATCACTGAACTTTGTGGTCCTCTTAAAGAATCATGTGTTGAAAAAGTTACTACATCTGCATAAGGTACAGGTGAAGGTATTTGTCCTGTTGCTACAAGACCTACATTTTGACAAATATCAAACCACATATAAGCACCTATATCATGTGCAATTTTAGCTAATCTTTCATAATCTATAACTCTTGGATAATTAACTGGTGAAAAAATTATCACTTTAGGTTTATGTTCTTTGGCTATTTGTTCAACTCTATCTAGATTTAATAATTGTGTTTTAGGGTCAATACTAAATCTAACAAAATTAAATTCTAAATTTTTACTATTACAATGGTCGCTTTTTCTATTATCTAAAGATAATATAGTATCGCCTTTTTTAGCTAAACTATAAAAAACAACGCGAGAAGCAGCTGCTATACTTTCTAAACGAATAACTGCATGTTCACTGCCAAATAATTTATTAATGCGATTAATAGTGATTTCTTCTAAGCCTGTAGGTTTAGCTTCATCATGGTGTGTTGTCAATGTATTTGACAAAATACTACCTTCAAGATATGTGCTTAAAGGTGATGAATAATTTTCCTCTGGCATAAAAGATAAGGTATATTTTTGTCTTTGTACCTCTTCTTGAAAGAATGTATATAATTCTGTATCAAATGAAGCAATCGTACTAAGAGCATTTTCTCTATCCATAAAATCAATCCTTTAACTATAAATAAAATCTAAAATAAAACTCTCTTATACTATCTGATATTCATCATGGGAAAAATGGCCAGAAGAAAGGAATTACAATCATGCAAACAACTAGAGAAACTACAACAAGTGGCAAACCGACTTTTACATAATCCATAAATTTAAAATGACCTGGTATCAGTATCAAAGTATTCGGTGGCGTTGCGACTGGTGTTGTAAATGCACAAGAAGCAGCAATACCTATTGCCATAAGCACAGGATAAGGTGATGCACCTATAGATTGTGCTATAGATATACCAATTGGTGCTAATAATGCTGCAGCAGCTGTATTTGACATAAATTGTGTAAGCCCACAAGATAAAATAAACATTGCTACAACTATTAACATTGGAGATGGATTATCCCCAATAATTCCTACTACACCATCTGCTATCATTTTACCTGCACCACTTTTATCCATAGCTGAAGCAAGTGGTAGCATACCTGCAAATAAGAAAATAGTAACCCAGTCAATACCTAAATAAGCTTGTTTTTCAGATAAACAACCTGTTAATACGCAAGCTAACGCTCCTATTATCGCAGTAGTTTGCATTGGTATACCAATATTTTTTTCAAAAGCCATACCTAATACAACTAAAATTAAGATAACAGTACATATTATCATTTTCTTTGGATCTTTGACTTCATCTGAAGCTTTATCATTCTCTACAGTTTCTACATAATGTCTAGGGCAGAATTTTCTACCTATACTTAACATATAAACCATACCAGCTATAGATAAAGGTACACCAATATACGCAAATTCAAAAAATCCAAAAGGTTCTAATCCTGTTGCTTGAAGTGTTGCACTCATTAAAATATTTGGTGGGGTACCAACCATAGTGATTGTTCCACCAACATTTGCAGCTACTGCTAATGCCATCAACTGTGGGGATACAGGTATTTTTGCTACCGCACAAATTTGAATTACTACTGGCATCAAACAAGCTACTGTAGCTGTATTTGATGATACTGCTGATAATAAAATAGTAATGCACATCAAAGCTGCCATCAAACGATTTTCACTAGTTCCAGCGCTTTTTACTACTTTTATACCAATTTTTTGTGCCAATCCAGTCTGAAACATCGCTGCTCCAATGACAAACATACCAGCAAATAAAACTACTGTGGAATCAGAAAGACCAGAAAACACTTGTTGTGGAGTAAGTACTCCTAAAAGACCTAATGCAATAGATGCACCTATAGCCGTAACAGCCAATGGAATAAGCTCTGTTACAAAGAAAAATGCTGCTACAGCTAAAACGCATAAAGTTATTACTGCAGGGCTCATAAAATTCCTCCTATCAAATATTTTTTTATTTCTGCAACAGTAATTTTTATTATATCATAATTATTCATAAATTCTAAGACAATACGAAAAAAGATTACATATTTTTAAGTTTTACTATTGAAAATTATTTATTTATTAAATTTTATAACATTTTAGTCATATGAAAAAAATTATAAAAAAGTATTGCAAAATACATAAATGAGCAGTATAATAATTTTTGTTATTAATGACTCACTAGCTCAATTGGTAGAGCATCTGACTCTTAATCAGCAGGTTCGGGGTTCGATTCCCCGGTGGGTCACCATTTGCAAATCCGCGTCGCAGTTGATATTGCGACGCTTTTTTATTTTTCTGACGCTTTTAGTCAGACGATTTCTGACATCATATTTTGACATCACGACAAAACTGCTAGGAAATATACATATAAAAAGAGCCGTTACCTAGATTGATTTCTGGTAACGGCTCTTTTTATGTTCAAATTAGATTTTTCGATTTTTTTAACGCATTAATAAGAAATTGTATAAAAACTGCCTGTCTACTGCCAGCTATCTAGTCCAATGGAACCACCTTCTTTATGCATATGACATACTATATATAGTATAAAATCTTTTGGCCATAATCTTTAAAATCAATATATAGTATTATTCCGTAACTTCCTCATCATTTACTAACATATTAAGAATTTTTTCTAAAATCCAAAGAACACCGTTAATGAGTACCGGAAGGAAAATCAAATCGCGGAATTTAACCCAGCCTGTTTCGTCCGCCGCTGAGTTCTTCAGCTCCGTGATAAATGCTGTAGCAACTTCTTTTACATAAGGCAGTGCCGTGTTTTTTAGCCAGCGCATTGCGATGTCTTTCGCTTTATCGGTTACAAATTCTTTAATATTTCCCAGTACTTCATTTTTAATTTCTTCTAAAGTCATTGTTCATTTCTCCTTTTATAATAATTTTTCGTAATCGGTAATGCCCCTGCTAACCGCCGCCGCAAAAGCATACTGTCTAAGTTGCAGTTTATAAGCGTCCTCTTCATTGCTGATAAATGCCGTTTCCACCAATACAGCAGGCATAGTTGTTTCCCGAAGTACGCATAAATCAGGGCGTTCCTTTACGCCGCGGTCAACTGTACCGAGCAAATTTACAATCTGGGACTGAATACATTTTGCTAATAGTTCTGCTTTACCGCCGGCGGAATAGACAAGTGTTTCCGTGCCTTTAGCAGAAATATTAGCAGAGCTATTACAGTGGATAGATACGAAGATATCTGCACCGGATGTATTAGCTGTGCCGCAGACATTCGGCTTACCTTTCGTTTCTCCATTTAAATTATCTGATTGAAGTAGTTCACAGGGATATCCGATGCCTTCCATAATTTTTTTAACTTCCTGCCCGATTGCCAGCGCGATATCAACTTCTCTTAAACCATTAGCGCATGCGCCGGGGTCTAAATCCATATCGTGTCCGGGATTTATAAAAATTTTCAACATTAAAAATCACTCCTTTATTTGCAAACTGGTAGAAATCGACCAGTTTAAACGCCTCGAAATCGAGGCGTTTAGAAATTCTCTTTTTTGTAAAACAGCCGATAAAAAGGCTGATAAAAAGCCGACAAAATACCGATAAAAAGCCGAAAGCCTTCCAATTAACCAACCGATAAAAAATCAGTAATAGCAATGGTTTACAGGTTTTGCCATCCAATTCACCAACCGAAAAACAACCGTATTACAAAAAGCCGATATTTTGTAAGATAGGATAATCCCTGTTACAAAAACGGCTTATTTTGCAATATGATTAACGGTTCTTTTTCAATTCCGTAAACTGTGCCAGCGTATCCTTTAATTTTTGCGGTATTGGCAGTCCGCAGTTTGCGGCATTTTCCAGAATACTAAGTCCTTCACGCCCAATAAAAAAGAGCATAACAACGTCTTTCGCCATTGTTTGCCCTATTAAATCAATTCGATATACAGCTGAAATCACAAGCAGGATAACGACTTTTTTCAGCGCACCTGTACCACATTTGCCACTGTCCAGTTTCATGTTCGGATTAATACATGCAGCACTTATGCCGGTTATATAATCTATCACCATCAGGATTAATAATGTCTCGAATGTCTCACTGAACGGTCCGAATAAATGCTGCATTAAAACACCCACAAAGGCAACACCTCCACCCACTATTGTTTCTAACCTTGTCGGAATAAGGGAATTTATAAAAGTAACGGTTTGCTCATACATATAATGACCTCTTTTGTTTAAAATTTAATTTGATATAGTAATCCGCCGATTGCAGTGGCCCCGATATCCGATTTATTGAAATCGTCATCTACATATTTTTCCTTTAGGTAGGCGATAAGTGCCACCGTTGCCAATGCTTCCAGCGTAGAAAATCCACAATTACGCTCTAGCTGGTCCTGAATAATGTAGCCGGCGCCGACATGAGCAAATTTATCAACTCCTACATTATCCTGCAAATCATGGATTGGATTAGCCGAGCATACTGAGCACATGCACGCTATGGTTACCGCCATAATTATTAATATCCTGCGCATTTTTATCACCTCCCTTCCAAGGTAGTTACTTCCTAAAATAAAATAAATGGGAAGTTGACGGTGCAGAATATAGAAGTATCCGACAGCTTAACTATAGGCGGTGCTGAACCATTAGGGCAGGACGCTATAGATAAGTTGCAGGCACAAATTATAAATCCTACACAAGATATTTATATTGACCAAAAAAACGGTGATGATGATAATGACGGCAAATCTGTTGAGAAAGCATTTAGAACCTTAGACAAAGCTATTTCGTCGATTATTTCTTATACTAAAAGAGTTAGCTTCCATTTTTGTATACATCACGATGTGAATGATTTGCACTACAATAGATTTGTTGCGACAAAGACTATAAATATTTCTTCTGTAGAAACCTTTGTTTTTACTAGATACACTGATGTATATACTGATACGGTTTTACCGGAAATTGTTGTGCCATATGGTTCTATAAGTGTTGGTACTTATGCTCCTAGTGGAAAACCTTGGAAAGCTTGGGGATATTACCTAATGAATGGGGCTACTAATATAGAATGCCAATATGTCAGATTTTCCTTTCCCGAAGAAGCCAGCGAAGATGAAAACATAATGGTAAACGCTATTTTTTGGAACGTTCAAGGTTCATTTAGCATAGATAACGGGGATGTTTATGAAAGTACCGAACCATTTTTTACTGCTTCTACAAATAAGTATTTGTTTAATTTTATTACAGCAAATAGTGTAGAATTAATAAGATTTTATAGATGTAAAATAGCAGGTAATACACTGTTAATGCACGGAAAATATCCAAAAAAATTATATAGTAATGACCCAATAACAACAGAAACAGAAGAAAATGAGGTTAATAATTCTTCGTTTGGGAACGGTGCATTAATAACAAAATATATAAAACAAAATGCGACTGTTGATAGCGGTGTACTTGGTAGCACATATGGATTATCTGAAAATTCACATGCCATATATATACAAGGATTTAGTTAATCAGCAAAGGCAATCGGGAGCGGTAACACATATTATTGTTTTTACTATTAACTACTTGCTACCAGTTTATATAATATTTCATCACTATTTACAGTACTGTCTATCGGTGAAGAAACAGCTTCAGCAGGGATTTTACCATTAACATACATTCGGTTTAAAACAAAATGTTTAACATCTGTATATCCGTCATCTACTTCTTCTATATTAGGGTCTTTATTAGAGCAAAAAATTTTATTAGAAATAACCTTGTTAAAAGTAGTATTTTCTTTTATATCTGTAATTTTTAAAGAATAACATATACCTTCCACCGGTTGAAATAAATCGTAATCATCTATATCAAAAGAACATTCTTCAGCAATAAAAGATGAAGCTGATACTAGAAACTTTTCTTCTCTATCACTCGTTTTTCTTGTTGATAAATGAATATCTATCTGATATAGATAAAAAGTAACATTATTATTTTCACCAAAAGTCAGTGATGAAAAAAGAATATTTCCCCATGCGTATCTAGCAGGATTACCGCCATACGCAGAACTATCATCTCTAACCTGAACTTTACCATAATTAACATATAAAGTGGCTCTATATTTAACATTAGTAGTCCACGGACGAATATTAAAATAATTAATTTGTGTTTGTCTAAACATATCTATAGGGTCAACGTAAAATACATTAGACTGTGTTCTGCAATCTAAATATATGTTTATTGTAGGTACTTGTTTGTTGACAGCTAATATAGCTTTATTCATAGTAGCAAATGGTTTAGAAGCAGTTCCATCACCTGTTTCATCTGAACCATTTGGACTAACATATATATCTTGTGTTGGATTTATAATTCTATCTTGTAGTTTTTGTAAATCTTCTCGTGTTAAAAAATTGCTTGTATCTGGATGCGCTGGGTCAACTTCACCAATCAATAATTTGTCTGTTACCTGCACTTCATCGACAGTTAATTTCCCATTTATTTTGAAATCACCAGTTACCGTGCCGCCTTTATTAGTTATGTTATACACCCAATCCGTCCACGTTCCGCCAATATTTACACGGTGATATGCACCTGCCTTGTCAAATTCGGTGCTATTGGCATAGTATACCTGCACTATGGTGTCATCTCCGTTTTTCAGCACTACCAACTCACCTGTACCGATTGCCCCCACCGGCTGGTGCTTGTCTGCGGCAAATGTCGCCCCAGTTATCTTGTAGGTACGGCTTTCAATCAATGTATTCCAGTCTGCGGTGTTCGCAGCGACATTCGTTTCAGTTACTAATGCTCTCTGAAATAAGTTGGCATGTGCATTTTCATCTACATTATGTTGTTGCAATGCTGTATTTGCACCGCCTAAACCTGTTTTTAATTCATCATATTTGTCGTTTAAATCAGTATTAACTTCTTCTGTTCTTTCATATAAATATTTTGCTTTTGTATCATTTTCACGCTGTAAACTGTCGAAAAGTTCATACGGCGGCGGCGTTTCTCCCAGAAATCCCCAACCTGTATTGTAATTATCACTGTCCCATTCGTGTACTGATGTTGCTTTATTTGCAAAAATTTTATCGAAATCCGGTTTTTCAGCCATTTAAAATTCCTCCCTAAAAGAAATACGAAAAAGGTGCTTGTCCAAATCCTTTACAGTATGTCTGCCCTTTAAATCCGAAAGCATATTTATCAAATTCGTTATAAAATTCATATCCAACACCCGCAGCTCGGACTAATAAATCCAACCCTTCAATTAAAACTTTTTCATCGTCAGTTGTTAATTTTCCAATGGATATCCTAATATTTGCATTACCAGCGTTTTGAACAATTATAGTATTTGTATCAAAAATTATTTGCAAACTTTTAATAGTATCATTCATATAGGCATAAGTATTATTTTTCCATACTTTAGCATGTAAAATTTTTCTGTATTGCTCATCATTTAGCGTTAAACTCGTCAGATTCTCTTCATAGTATCTTCTAAAAGGCGCCTGATTAAATCCTGTAATATTTCTCTGTCCCCTGAATCCGAAAAATTTTATAAGTCTAAGGCCTGTAACAGTTCTGTCTCTGTCTACTATTTGTCCTACACCGTCTAATTGTGCACCTTCACCCGTATCAATCCATCGCTTATTTTCTAAATCACTTATCGCTGTATCCATTTCTTTAAATTCAAGAAATAGTGCATAAAATATAGCTTTTATCACTTCCGCTTTATTAAATTGTTCAAGAAGGTGCTTATTCATATCATCATATCTATTCATCTTAAACACCTCTATTCTGTAGAAAGTATTTCTACCCTATCCAAATCAAAAACAGGTTTTTCTGTTGCATTTATAATTATATTTTCATTAGAATAATTATCATCTATATTACCTTTTGTTGCTAATACATCTACAAAACCAACTCCGGTAATATTATCGTATATAAGAGCAATAAATTTTTGTAAGATAACATCCTGACCTATTGTGTGTTTATTTCCTAAATCTACAATAAGCTGTTTTATTTTTGCTATACCGTTACTGTCCCAACTTTCCTCAACATTTTTTGTAATATTAAATTTAAGCCATATTTTAATTTCTGTAGGCCTGTTAAATTTAACTATATGTTTAACGTTGGCCACGTCCGTAACTTCTTTACTTATTGCACCGTTAAAATCTATACCTCCGCATGTATAACGGAAAATCATTTCGGCTATATCCTGTTCATCTCCACCATCTACAATAACTTCTATGCTATGCGGTAATCTACCGTATATATCCACAATATCCGTGTTATTTTCATATGCTACGCAGGCTACAACTCCCGTTATGCGCCTAAAAACATTAGCCTGTATTGCTTCTAACATGTTAGAAGCCTTTTGGTAAACAGATAAACTCCAACGCTGTCTAAGTTCGGCATCCGTTTCATCATTTCGCCCCGTAGATAATATTTTAGTATTTGTTACACTTTCCCATCCATTAATAGGCGTTACAATGTTTGTAACGGTATTTACTGGAATTTCCATTTTACCAGCAGTCAAGCATGTAAATTCTATAGGAGTTACTATTGCTTCTACCGAAATCTGAGATGCTTGTATACTAAAAGTGGTTTCATCAATGCTTTTAATAGTAAAAATTCCATTCTTTATACCTTTACTAAATCCTTGTATCTGCCCTGATAGATTATTAAAAACGGCTGTAGCGTTATCTCCTACTACAGCCGTATAGTTATATTTATAATTATCAATTTGAATTGTATATGTTGTTCCAATACTAACAGTATCAATTTTAAGTTCTGCTTCTAACGCTTTTTCGGGTGAAATATATACATTTTCTTCACCGCTTGTATAAACAACATTCGTGTCTTTTTGCTGTATTTGTGAATTAGCTGCAATTACAGTATTTGGCAGACCTTTGCAATTACACAATATAACACTTGCTTCTGCCGTTATAGGCTGTATGGCTGTTAAAGAAGCAGAATTTGTCAAAGATGTTCCCGTAGCTGTATTAGGATACATAGCATAATAAACATTTTCCGTCTGTTCCCAGATATCGGCAAGTTCATAACCGATAATGCCGTAAAGCTGTCCGAAAATAGAATTAGCACCCGTCTGAATGGAAATCCCCAGCCTGTCATTGGTACGCTGTACTAGGCTATCTATTATTTCAGGCAGTCTTTTGCGTTTAAATCCTTCAGGGCTTAAACCGTATTTAACTTCGTCCGCCATATCCTAGCACCGCCCTTTCCGTAACTAATCCGTAATCTGTATCAATTTCAAAATCTACATATAGTTCACGTGTGATACGTCTGAAATCAAAATCTAAAGATACTATATTGTTTACTCCTTCGACATTTTGTATCTTCTCTGCTAAAATCTGTCTTATATGGTTCATATTAGGATTTTTAACCAATACATATTCAAGATACGGCACGCCTTGCCTTGTATCCAAAAACCATTCCCCCAGCCAGAAGCGAAGTGTTATTAATACCTGCTGCGCTACCCGTTCAGTATTATCAATTAAAATCAAATCATTATTTTTTATAACTAAATCATTGGATGCTATATTAAGTGCTATATCATAAGCCAATAAATCACCTTCTTTACTGCGGTTGTCCCGTATTTCCGCCACCATTTTCAACGTTGCCGTGTGTATGATGAACAAGGCTTATACCGTTTACAACTAAATCATTACCGCCGAAACTAAATGAAGTACCGTCTGCCAGCGTGCCGCTAAAGCCTCCACCGGTTAATTGCACCATAGAACCGCCGTTAAACAGACAGACACTTCCCGCATGTTCGATATTGCTCTGCGTAGCATCCGTATACAATCCCGGAATACATAGCGCATCATTCAGTGAATGTGTGCGTATATCATCCGAATTGTTGTTCTGACTTACGAAATTATCGGTCTGTCTTTCAGCAAATACTAATAAACAGCCGTCTCCGGCACTTAGTGGAAATGTACATCCCGCACTGCCTCCCATGCCGACCGGAAATTGTACCGGCACATTATAAATCACAGGGTAGGCAAGTTCTCTGTAATCCGCTGTCTGATACGTTCCTACTGGCTGAACGCTGGCTCTGTTTGTTGCCGGATTATAGTCAACAATTCTACCAGGCAATGCGGTATGTATGTTGCTTACCTTATCATCAATCCAGCCGCCGATTATATCTTTTATTTTATTATCCGTTTGCATAAGTCAGCCTCTCTGTCAAATCAAATTCACTTGTCCAGTCATTGCCCATGCTGTCGCCGCTGTGCCTTACGGCTTCAACTCGAAACCAGCCCGTTATGATTTCACTTTCAACTTTTACGGCATCACCAGGAAACACTGACGGAGAGAGCAGAGTTTTAATTTTCCAGCCCGCCTGTTTTTCGGCACGGTCCTTTTTCTCTTTGCGCTTTCTTTTGCGTTTCGGCGTTTCCTTATCCGGTTTCGGATTGGATTTTATAATTCTTTCCGGTGAACCGATAAGACCGCTGTCTTTAGCAAAAATTACACCTCTGTTTTGCAGTATCCCTTCTTCTAAAATTATTTGCAGTATGCCGTTTTGAATGGACCACTTAACGCCGCTGCCGTAACAGATTTCTGACAATGCCTCAGCTCCGTTTCCGATAAACGAATAACCGTTAGTAAATGTACCGAAAGTTGCTCCCTGTCCGTAAACAACAGCAAGTCCCATATTGCTGGCTATAGCGTTTATTATCGTATTCCCCGGCGTATTCGGCGGGAAGGACAGGCTTATTTCACAATCACGGACAGCCGTCCCGCCGTCAGCAAGCCGAAACTCGGTTACAACATCTTTGCCGCTGTTTTTGGTATGAACCTGCACCGTATTGCCGACAAACATTTTTACAGGACCTGTTGTTTTTTCATATCCCGCGTAAATTTCGCATAAAATGTCCGCTTTTTCTAATGCTTTTCTTGTTTCATTGCTTAAATTATAGATTTTCAGTACAGATTTATTCGACTCTTTGGTTAAATCCTTATCAATATCAAATTCTATTTTTAAGCCATTTCTGTTGTCTATATTGGAAAAAGTATATCCGATACCGAGAAAAGACACTTTATACTGTCGTTTCCAATATTGCATTTAATTCATCCTCCGATACATAAACTAAACTTGCCTTGCCGTTTATAAAATCACTTCTGCCGATATTTTGTATATTAGTTGTTACAGTAGCAACCATTTCACCTTTTATATCCAAATGCCGTTTATATTGACTCAAAAGCGGAAAATTAGGCACAACCCTTATACTTCGCACGATATCCGTATTTTGGCTGTCGCGTATATCCATACTCCAGCCTTTTAATACGTCATTATAGGCAAAATGCAGCTTGTAAACAGTATCGTCAAGCGTAACCGACTGTACGAAATCATTGGCATCCGTCATGCTTATCTGTATCATTTATTCACTCTCCTAATATTGCAGTGCAGAGATAATTGAAACTGCCGCCACGGTAGCAGTAATTTCTTTCCCTGTGCTGATATCGCCATTGGCGTTATAATCCGCCTGCAAGCTACTGATATCAACAGTCGCTGTATTGGCAACAGTCGTCATTCCTGTGCCGATATCTTTCTGCTCGGCTGTACCGCCGTCCTTTTCAGTCTGTCCTGCTTTTCCCTGCGCGTCATTGCTGGCATATTCTTCCGGTACTTCCTCAGTCCGCTGTTCAACTACTACAACATGTTTAAAATTAAGTTCCATCTCGTAGCAGATACCGTTTTGAACATTTCGTTTTAGCGGAGCCGTAAGCATTACCATATTGTCATATATTGCGTCATAGAGTGTAACCGTTACAGGGTCGGCTTTTTGATAAATCTGCATTAAAGCATTAGCTACATCATTAAGGCGGTTTACGTTCGGTGCGCCGCCGAAATGGCCCAAAAAAGTAACAGGTGTCGGCGTGAATACTGCTGTCAGCTTCAAAGATAAAGGCTTTCTTATTACATGGTCAGCCACAATAAAGCCGGTTTCAACAGGATTTTCGGTAACATCACTTTCAAAAGTTACTTCATATTCTTTTAATACGTCAATTTCAAGGGTATCACCGATTTTACAAGGTGTTATTATTTTCCTGAGAAGTGAGGGCATAGTTCCGGACATTGAACTTTGCATATTATTTAATAATCCATAGTCTGCCATTTAATCACTCCTTACGGATACCAAAAACTTCCCTGCGGTCTCATTGCAACTTCTAATTGTTCTTTGGAGTTTAAATTATACGTATTATTTTGCGTCATATCCGTATAAGCGTTCGATATGCCGGCGCCTATACCGTCTAATATTCCGCCTGCAAAATTCCTTAGATTATTAATTCCGTCCATTGCCCATTGTATTTTATCTAATACCCAATTTTGTATAGCATTTTTTATCTGGTTCAGAATGTCTAATGCTGTAGAACCTAAATCAGAGAAAAATCCTTTTATACTATCTATACCACTAGAAAATCCATTTATTAAAGAGCTAATCGTATTGATACCAGCTTGTATTATACTATCGGCAAGTTGAGCTACAAATTGAGCCGCACTGCTAAAGAAATTAGCTATACCGCTAAGTCCTTCGCTTACCCAATTTAAAAACTCAACAAATTTAGCACCTATAAAATCAATTATTGCACTCCAATTACTGTAAATCAGATATGCGACAAAAATTATAAGTGCAATTATCCATGTGAAAGGGCTGGATAATACAGCTATAAGCCCTGCACCTAAAGAACTAATTACTGAAAATATTATTGGCAGTAAACGTAAAAGTAATCCACTAATTACAGAAAATACCTTGCTTAATATGCCGCCTATATTTCTAATAAGATTTATAAGAGGTGCAAAACCTGATAATGCGTTAGCTATCGTACTAATAAAACTGAAACCTTTTATAGCGTTTTTAACATTTGCTATAAGGCTGCCTACCCTGCCTAAAACGGAAGCAAATTTATTAAGTGCCAGTACGCCTGCTGTTATTTCAACTGCCATTTTTACAAATTCCGGATTTTCTTCAGCAAATTCGGCTATCTTATTTATTACCCATATTAAAGCTTGTAAAAGATAACCCACAGCATTTGCAATAGTTACAAAAGCTGCGGCAACAGTAGGAGCTAAAGACGAAGCTTCATCTTTAAATATCGGGAAAAGTGCCTGTACCAATCTTGTTACAGCTTGTATAAACGGTTCAATATAGGGAGTTAAACCGCTGAATATTTCCTGTAGTCCGTTTCTTATTCCAAAAAATACATCATATATATCAAGGCTGCTCAATTCATCAACAAATGGTTTAAATACATTTGCAATATCCATAATGACATCTTTTAATGCAGAAAAACCCTCATACAGTGCAAATAAAATAGGATAGCTGTCTTTTAATTGTTCCTCCCATTCTTTATCTATGCCATTAAGTACCGCATAATCCATAAAGTCTAATAAATCATTTACAATACTGGAAATATACATAACATTATTGGATATGGCTTTGGCAATAAAACTGAATACACCTGTTCCGCGTTCTAATCGCTGTGTAAATCTGTTCCAAAGATTTTCTATCTGCTGGAATGATTGACCGATAGTTGTCGGCATCTTGGAAAACTCTTCATCCATTTTTTCACCGGCTGATAAAATGGCCCGCATGATATCTTCGGATTTTAATTCACGCTGCGAACCCATTTCTTTCAGCTCGCCGATATCCTTGCCGAAGTATTCAGCAATTTTCTGCATAAGCGGTTGAGCATTTTCATTGAGTGAATTAAGTTCATCACCCATCAAAAAACCGCTGCCGAGTGCCTGCCCTAATTGCAGTATCGTTGATTGAGCCTCCGCCGTACTTGCACCGCCAATCGTTAAAGATTTAGATACGATATCGGTTGCCCGCATGAAATCGTCTGTATTAAATCCATATTTCTTCGTACCGTTGGCAATCTTAAAATACAGATTTCCCATTTCTTTCATGCCCTGCCTGTTCTGCTGGGATAAATCATACAATCTATCTTCAATAGCAAAACGTTCTTCATCCGTTGATGTAATCGTCCTAAGTCTGCCGTCTAAATTCATCATTTCATCAGCAGACTTTTGTATAGCCTGTGTGAAAGCAATAATTCTATCTACGGCAAAGGCTGCCACCAGAGCCTGACCGACCATTTTTGCGCCGTTTGCCAAAGACTGCATACTGTTCTGCAATCCTAAAATATTAGCTCTAGCCTGCGTGGTATCGGCATTTATTTTTAAAAATTTGCCGTTGGAACTGTGCCAGCGTCCCAGTTTATCCTGAAACGCTCCCATTTCCTTCAGCTGCTTTTCTGTATATTGTGCCTGTTTATCTGCCAGGTGCATTTTATCAATCAAAGATTGAATACCGTTTTTTACTTTATTCAAGCCTTCCGATTCAAAACTAAATCGTGCAACTAATTCACGGACTTTCAATGTCTCGCCCCCTTTCTTGCTTTAGTTTTAGGCATATTTGCATACTCAATGTCCGATTTCATGTCCAGATACTGGGCTATTCTGACAAGTTCGGCTATTGTTACATCTCCGTTTTTAACCTCTGTGAGTGTTACCATACCGCTGTCTATAGCCCTGTATATAAATAGTGCGTCCCGTAATTCTTCTGCTATTTTGCCCGGAATGGTAATTTTATCTCTCCGAATGCCTCGCGGACGCCAGTAGGGAGACTGGAGAGCCTGGAAAAATCCAGGAAGTTAATTTTAAACACTTCCACCATTAAAGCCAAGAGGTCAAAAGTTCTTCCTGTAAAAATTTCATTTATCAAACCTTCATCAAGCTGAGTAAAAGTTTTTGTCCCGTTATTAGCAGTTACCTCAACGGCTACATAATTTTTATCAAGAAGCAGGCTCATAGCTCTTTGCAATTTATCGCCGTCAAGTCCGGCTGCAATCTGGTACAGCGCATCCGAAAAAACCGGTGCTAAAGATAACCAGTCATCCATATCCGCCTCTGGTGCTTTTTGCAGTCCCGTTAATGCTCCTGCAAGTGCCGGTGTGATTATTTTCTGCAAATCGCCTAATACTTTAATCGCTTTGAAAGGCGCAAACTGCCTGACACTGAATACATATTCTCCCTGCTGAAATTTCGTAAATTTACCGCCGTCCCACATTAATTATTACCTCCGATAATAGGGGCTGTTACCTGCCCTGTATATAAAGTCCATTCTCTACTGTCTATTGTTCTGCCGTAGCTTGCTTCCGGCATATTAGCCACCCATGCCTGCTCTGCACTGAAAAGCGTCTGCCCGCTCAAGTCCTTAATTAAAAGCGGCAACAGACCTGCCCCCGTAGCTCTATCCACGTTGTACATATTGGATAAATACGTGTTGGAAGTGGAACTTGTCGCAAGCGTTATCGTTATTTCATATGTCTGGTTCGGGTCAATGCTTCTGCCTACTTCGCCGTCAGCACCTACATAAATCTGTGTGCCGTCTCCGTTTGGTGCAATGGTGATTACATCATCTTCCGAAAAGCCGTGCAGCTGTTCTGCTCCGAATATTACGAGTAAATTTTTCGGATTATACGTTAAAACTCCGTCAGCCATTTATATCCTCCTCTATTCACTTATAAGGTTTTCATAGGTAAACGAACCTGTAATTTCTACAACATGAATAGCTCCCGCCAAACGTGCCGTAAAACTTACATCTTCCAGTAATCTTTGTGCTTTTGTATTAGCCGGAATATTGGCAGCCAGCGGCATTTCTATAGTGAAACCGAGATTTTCATTATTATCCTTGTCATATTCTGTCGGAGCAATTCCGCCACGACGCTGACCAAGTAAAAGAGCCTGTCTTATCTGATTTTCAACTAATGCAATACCGGCATCAGTATACGGCACCTTATCGGAATTGATTAAAAGATTGAAAACATTAACCGTGATTTCTTCCTGAAGCCAATCACGGAAGCGGATTACATCAATCCATTCATCACCTGCAACTTTACCGTTTTGGGTAATGCTTTTATTACGAAATGTTTCAAAAGTATTACCGTTTTTGCCGGATATTGCCAGGTATTCCGTTTCTGTCAGATTATCAGCAGTTAAACCGGATAAAACCTTGTTTGCCCATGTTTCCCCGCCGGGCTCTATCGCAAAACATCTTGCCATTACACCGGCTTCAAGATATTCACTGTCAGCAAGTTCATGATAAAAAGCAAAAGTGCGGTAATAGTTTTTAGCTTTTAACATAGATAAAAGGTCCGTATCTGTTTCACTGTCTTTTGCTCCCTGCTCCACTGTAGATGTGCCGAATAATTTTGTCTGTGTTTCTACCCATTCAGCCATCGCCATAATATCGTCTTTATCTCTGCTTACAAGAACAATGCCGTAAAAATCGCTGTCGCTGGCCATTACAGCACTCATGGTATCAGCTATTTCTTCTGTCGGTTCAGTAAGTTCAGCAGATAAATTACTGGATATTTTAATAGCAAAAGACTTACCGGATTTGGCAGTAAGTTGCAGTTTTTCACCGGATGCAGTAGCGGTTACGGCAGTATCACTTGCCATTAATGCTTGCAGACCTTCGACAATTTTTGTTGCTGTTGCACTTGTCTGACTGTTGTATTTATAGGCTTCTTCATCAACAGTGCCGTCAGTGTCTTTGCTGGATACGGTAATGGTATAATCCGTATTGTCTTTTACATTGTTTACACTTAAATTTACTTCTTCAACCTGTCTGCGACCTACTTTCACCTGTCTCGGGCGCGGCGTTTGCGAAAATGCTGCCGAAACAGCTCTATAAATTGGGTCATCAGTAGAAAATCCGTCATTTATTAAATCATTAATATTTGTATATGTTGTCACACGATTTAAATTATTGGCGTGCGTACCGACTACGAGCATAGTCGAAAAGCCTTCCTTACTAACACCGTTGGTATTAAGACTTATCTGCACGTTTACAATTCTGTCTATATTAGCCATGTTTTCACTCCGTTTCTATATCAATAGGTAATTTATTTCCCGTGTCGCCACTTAATTTTACATTTGCGATATAACCTACATTATCAAGATAAGTCGGTGTAAATCTAATAGTTATATCGACACTGGCACGTGTCTGAAATGCCGTTTCATCCACCAGCTCCGAAATATCCTGCACTGCTTCATGCTGAACTATAACGATACCGGCATTGTCCAATCGGCTCATTACTGTATGTTTATCTAAACAATTCAGTAAATTGTTTAGTATTACGCAAGCATCCAAATCGGTACCGATTTTAGTAAATACCTGTATTTCCAGTGTCAAATTGTTATGTGCGATTAATTTTTCAACGCCCGGTTCGCCGGTAGGAACGATTTCTGTCGGAACTTCTTCACGGTATGCATAAAAACGCATTAATGCAAATGTATCTGTAATTTGCGGTGCATTTTGGTATGCATATATTACTCGGTTTTTAGGTAATCCCAAAATTTCCGCTATAACATCATGCAAGATTTTTTTCTGTTCCTGTGTCATGTATCTACCTCTTGAGCATAGGCTTTATAGTGGCTTATTACTCCGCTTTGATAAGCATGACAGGTAATAATTTTATATTTCCTGTCCATATACAAAAGCACGTCAGCATTTTGCGCTGGCGTGCCTTGTTTTTCTGGATACAGTCTTGTATCCGTATAAATTTTTACAGCGTTTACGGTGCGAATACCTTCAGGAAAAATCTGATTATACTCATTAAGAGACGCTAAAGATAATGGCTGAACGGAAGCCATTATCTCAATTTCTTCCGTTTCACCTTTCTGCCAAATACCATTATCATCATATTCGCCGCCCGTAGTCCGCTGTATTGTGAATTTGCGTCTAAAACTCATTTATTTATCCTCTATAACATGACGTACGCTTTGAAACATATGCCCCGTATCTATGAGCGGCTTATCAGAATGATTTTTCTTTCGCTTTATAGTTGCAGGTGCAAGTGGAACATAATCGCCGTCAACTATTTGCTCTTGTATCATGCCGGTAACTTTTAAACCAATTAAATCTAAAGCACCGCGAACAGTAACGGAACCGTCCAATATCTTTAGAGCCAATCCATCAGATAAATTATTAATTTTATGTTCATTTTTATCTATTGCACTGCGAATAAATGAACGTTCCGGGATTTTACCGCCGGGGCTGCCAAACTCGTGCAGTCTGGCAACATAGGCAAGGTCCGTTTTGCCGTCTGATGCCTTATCGCCTGCCTGTATACCTACCTTTACGGCTTTAGCATCTATTTTACGCATGTTGCGCAAAATCTTTTTCCAGCCTAAGTCTTTATCTACTACGGACATTTTCTCATCATTCCTATTGGGCGCAGCGCAGAACGCAGGGAGATGAACATTTTACCATAGTAAGTTTTATTTAACAGGCTGTCAGCTTCCGAATTGGAAGTATTTACATTACCATACTGTCGCTGCAAATCGCCTTCTTTTTCCATTAAAACATCTCCGGCAATTAAAGAACTGTCCCCCGCACCTGCTTCGCTGCTGTTTGCAATATTAAACAATGTGAGCTGATGAGCGACAAGAAAGGCAACGGCTTTGTTGTAGTGTTTGCCGAAATATCTTTCGGATACTAAATCAGCATACACATCAATAAAATCTTCCATCTCCTCATCAGCAACATCATTAAATTCCGGGGCTATTTTTCGTATTAATTCTAAGATTTCATCATACATAATTTAAACCATATTGGCTTTTTTCAGCCGTTTTTCAAGTTCATGCTCTATATTTTGCGTTTCAGCTTCTGCCGTTTTAGCGTCCAAAATAACAATAGAGCCGGATTTTATTTTTTCATCAAATGCCGGATAGTTTTTTCTTAATTCATCAATATCCTGGATTTTTTGCGGATATCCGGGTTTTAATTTGATATTACCGACATTTATAATTTTAGGTTCTTTATTTTGTACTAATACATATTTCGTAATTGCCATTAAGCACCCACCGCCTTTGTAAAGCAATACGGTCTAAATACCGTTACGCCGACAACTTTGGAACGGCACGGAACATTGAAAGATAAATTCTTTTCCTGCACCGGACGCTGGTCAAAACGAAGCGGAATTTCAAAACGTACATAATCTGGGTCGAACACACCGGCGATAATATAATCTTTAGTACCTGTGCTGTCTGCGTTTTTAAGTTCGCCGACTTTGAGCCAGCGTCTTATTTCCGGATAATTTTCTTTCAGCATACTTAATACCGTCTGCGTTGTCTGTCCGTTATCCGTTGTATATAAAGTCGTAGATAATGCGTTATACGGCCCCGGAGCAAATAAGACAGTATCTGCTTTTTCCGTATCATCCGTGTTATCGGAAATACTTTCAATAATAGCGGCAACATCCTTATACATCTGTTCTGCGGTTTTATCGCTTAATTTAGTGGAGCTGGACGAGCCTGTAGCCGGTAAAGTGTATTCGCTCAAATTGGCATTGTCCAAAAATCCAACAATACCGTTTTCAGCGTCACCTTTCCATGCAATGCTATTCAATTTAGTATCAATAGCACGTTTTACAGCATTGCCTTTCATGGTTGTAAGCGGCAGATTGGCAAAAGCCGCAGCTTCCAAATCCGAAACACTGTATTGATAAGCTGCGCCTACTTCCTTTACTTTAACACTTGTTTCCTGTGCCAAAATATCTACGAGCGGCAAGTCATCCGCCGGATTAGCGATTATTTTCGCCATGCCTACCATATCATAAATACGCTGAAGAGCTGTTTCCGCACCTGCGGAAATTTCCGTCTGTACCGGAAATACTGTAAATGCGTTTAATCTGGCATGTGTTACCTGCAATACTCTTGCTCTAACCTGCGTGAGCATACGAGCCAGAAATGCCGACTGCGTGGCATCTAAATGTGTAAGAACTCGACTGATTGTATCAGCGTCTAATCTTTCAACTTTTTCAATATACGGATTTGTCATGTTTATCCTCCTTATTCGCTTTTCTGCTGAATTACTGTTACGTTATTTCCCAAACGCAAACGAGCAAGCCCGTTAGCTTCTGCACCGGATACATAAGCCGCCCCACTTACATTCGTTCCTGTTTTACCCCACTTAAAAGTTGAAGCCATAATACAAGCAGGGTCACCGGCTTTTACAGCTTCACCTACTGTTACGTATATGTCGCCAAAAGTCATAACAGGTACAGTATCAGTCTGCTGATAATATGGTGTTGTTGGTTCTTTGTGATGATGAACTACAACACCGATAACTTTGGATTCACTGCCACTAGCAACTTTCTTTACCTGATTTTCAGCAGTACCCAAAATAACAGCGTCCCCCGGTTCTAAGCCAGCTTCTTCCTCAACCGCATAACTATCAATATTTTTCATGGTTGTATCGGCGACCATACCAGGAAAGCCTTTGTCTAAATCCCTTGTATACCATTGAAAAGTAGCCATTATTCTTTACCTCCTAAATAAGCTCTTGCTTCATCCTGTCTCATTTTTTCAGCGATAGCAATATAATCCCATTCATCTTCGTTTTGTTTATGCTGAGTGCCGGTATCGCTGGACTTGCCGTCATTAATGTCCTGTCTTACTTTACCAGCGTTTTTATTAAAATTTTTCCCTTGTTCTTTGCAGATATCAAAAACACCGTTGATGTACTCATCGGATTTGCCATCAAGATTAAAATTGTCGCCATTTACTTTCTTGATAACAGCCACTTTGATATCCTTGTTGCTCATGGTATCAGCTTTATCTAAATTATGCTGTTTGGCGATATCAAGCATTTCTACACGTTCTTTTACGGCGTTGTCAAAATTAGCCGTTTTATTATTCTTTTCATCTGCTAAATCTTTTTCAAGTTTATTTGCTTTTGCTTCTAGTGCGTCATACTTGCCCTGCAATGCGTCAAAATTAGCTTTATTTTTCGTTTTATCATTTCTAAGTGTTTCAAGCTCGATTTTTACTTCTTCGGCGCACTCGTATTCTAATCCATTATCAAGTCGTACTTTTGCCATATGTTTTTTATCCTCACTTTCAATAATCTGGTCACCGTCCATATTAAGACGGGCATTACCCGCCCTGCCTTTTGGGACTATTGCTAAATGGTTATATCTTATGTTGCGCTGCACAGCGTCATAGTGTTTTCCGTCTGGGGTCGTGCCAGGTGTTTCATCCAGGTCCAAGCTATAACCGCAAGATAATTCCCTTGCCGTTGTCGGCAAAGAATAAATACTAACATCCGCCCGAATATTTTCACCGTCCTGCACTCCTTCCGATAACACCGTTCCTATAATCGGCAACTTATCTGCATTGTTGGCATTTACCATTGCCTTATGTCCTAAAGTAATCGGTTTCCCTCTAATGCTTTTTAAACTATCTGTATTAAACGCTTCCTCCGGCGGTCTGTATTCAATACGTTCACTGCCGTCAGCATTTAAATATCTAAGCAAACCGACACGTCCGATTATAGGATTATCAATTATAAATCCCTCATCCGTTTTAGTTGCTTTGAATTGATACGTGTCATATCTTTGCATTAAATCACCACCTTTCAAAGTATTTTAGGTATAAAAAAAGCAATCCGTAACGATTGCTAAATTCTAACACCTTGTATTTTTAAATTGTCTAAATCTATAACCGGTATCGCAACACAACGGCAGCGGATAGCCATTCCTGGATGACCGTCCGGCGGCGGATTACTCCACTTGAATTTTTTACCGTTTCGCAACATATGAGCCGGTCGAACTCTGTTGTCGCCTGCGGTTCTCCATATATATTCTTCAATACCTGCCATTGTCTGCCGGTATTTTGTAAGCTGACCATTTAATTTTCCTATCTGGTCTACTGCAATAAGCTGCGCCCGCCTTTTGCTTACTCCGGTTAAATCCTGTATCTGTTTTCTAACTTCCGGCGTAAGTGTGCCGTTTCGTACTGCATCCGAAATTATGTTTTCTAGTCTGTCAAAATACTGATTTTCAACGCTGGTTATAAGAGCAATATTTTCTTTTACCCAGAGCTCTGTCATTTCTTCAAGTTTCGGCTCGGATTGGAATACATCAACACCTATTGCCGATTTAAGACTTTGGCGAAACTCATTCATATTGAAATTGTTCACAGCGTCTATCATTTGCTGGATTTTCCGTTTCAGAAACTCCCTTGTAACCAGAATATAATAATTCTGCTTTATCTTGTTTACTATAGTGTCTAATACGTCTCCTACTGCGTCCATGCGGTTTTTGTCAATAAAGTCCACTATATCCTGCATATTTTCCTTAGTAACTTCGTGCAGTTTGTTCACCAATGCCATAAGTTCTTTGGTATACTGCCTTTCATATGCCATAGGATAACGCCATTTTCTTTTTGGTATCTTAATCATTTAAATCACCTGGCGGAAGGTCAAGCGTTCTATCGAGTTTGAAACCCTGTTCTTCCAGATAAGTCCTCACCTCTATAGGGTCCAATGCTCCGATAGAAACGAGCGTATTTAAGGCACTTGCTGTTGTCTGCAATTTTTCGGCTTTCAATTTAGCAGTTTCCGCCTGTTCTTTCTCTGTCGGAATTGACAGCGGATTGAAACTTATCGTCCAGTTTTCCGGCAATGCAATATTACAGCTCTTGCATTTGGATAATAAATAGATAAATCGACTCAGTCTAGTTTTTAAAGTTCGACGCTGAAGCCGCTGCACCATAGCGTAATACTGCTGAAAATCCGCCTCGCCTGTTGCATTTTCACCGCCCGGAGAACGTCCGAATAATATAGTAACTGGAATTTCCGCCGCTGCTGAAAGCATCATCTGCGTCTTATCAAGAATATCGCTTATGCCGCTTAAAGAAATACCTTTGATGTCATAACTGTCGCGGCTGTCTATGGCAAGCGTATTGAGTATATTTCTGACCATATCTATCATTTGCAGATATCTTTTTACTTCTTCTTCGCCGCCGTCTATCGCCAATTTACTTTCTAAGCCATCAATCGATAATACGCCCTGTGCCATGCGTTCCATAATGTCTATAGCGTATTTATTAGCAGTATCATATTTCAGAATAATATCATTGAATAACTGCTCAAGTATCATACCGCCCCACCCGTCCCGCTCATTTCTAACGATATTCGGAATGGTCAGGCCGTCAAATACAATTAATCTGCTGGCGTGGATATCAAAACAGGCACCGTTGCTTTCATCATCAATAATATACGTCTCCGGCTTTCTGTACCGGATATCGTGAATATTGTTGTTCCATGTCATAGGCAATACTTCTTTAGCGGAATAGACACGGATTTCATCAATGGATTGTATTCGGTTTTCATTCAGCGGCTCTGTTAAATCGCCGCCGTCTTGAAATACGGGAAATAGGACTGCCCCGCCGTAACATCTGTCCCAATATAAAGCTGTGGCGAATTTAGTTTCAAAATCCAAATCTTCCAATGTGCTTTGCAGATTTTCATTGATTTTATTATCGGCTTCTCTTATGGTAAATCCCGCTCGCAGTGCTTCATCCACGGGAGCCGTAACAATCTTGCGGAAAATGCCGTTTTCGATAAACAGATTTTCCGACATCCGTTTTGTTATGAACTGCGTTCTTACTATGCCCGTATGTCTGCTCGGGTCGTAACGAAGCGTATTCAATCCGTTTACCACATTCAAAAGCCCGTCTGTTCTGTCCAATTAATCACCACCTTTATAATAATACGCCGAAGTTTCTTATTTTCGTCAGATAGTTGAATGCGTCTGCGCTGGCATCCACTAAGTCGTCATGCAGTCCGTCAGGGAAAGATGACAGCTCATTTGTATACGGTTTATTCCAGTCGCCACGCAAAAGCAAGATATTGCCCTGCTGCCACTGCGAAGCAAACGGTTCGGCGCGGTTTATCTTACTGCCGTTTACCCGTTCAGTCTGCACATTGAAGCCTGCAAGAAATCCTACATAGGACTGTGCCTGTTCTTTGCCCGCCTGCCCCGGGTCCTGTGGAATATGAATATTATTGCACCTGTAATTTATCCTGTCCTGCATGGCTATGCTTCTGACTGCCTGTCTTACGCCGCTGGCATTTAAACAGCCGGTAAAAACGTCCAGCACGATAAATTGCCCGTTTCTAAGACGTGCCATTAATACGCCTGCTGTTTTATCGGGACTTTTGTTCTGCGGTGTCTGTTCTGTCGCCGCCAAATCCCACGCCCTGCATATACCGATTATCTTATCCGGTACGACACTGACAATCGGTGCCTGATTAGGTTTGAAGTATAAGCCGCCCGCCGGTCTTATCTTCCAGTTGCCGTTTAACAGTTGCTCTTTTGTAACTTCGTCCTGTGCCTTTAAGTTGGCCAGATATTCACGGTTATTATCAAGCAGTATTTTATTATCATAGACACTGGATGGAATGAAAGTAAAAGATTTAGGCTCAATACCGTATTTATTAAAAAGTTCATCCGGTTCATCTGCCCAAATCGGCTCATCATTTAAGATAATAAACCAGCGCACCACGCCGCCGCGTTCCTGGATTACATAGCCTGTATCCTGGTCAATATACCACTTGATAAAATCTGCAACCCAGCTGTCCGGGTCAGGATTACATGTTGCCCTTATATACGGTTTTATGCCTGCCGTGGCGGAACGGTTACGGGTAAGCATATAAGTGAACTGTTTCCATGAAAAATGTGTCAGTTCCTCAAATTCAATTAGAGGTATCTGCGCTCCCTGGTAATCGTAGACCGTTTTATCATACTGCAAATGGTTCATCACGATTTTCGCACCGCTCGAAAACCTGAAATATCTGTTCGGGCTTCGTATATCCTTTGCGCCGAGTGCCGTGTACATTTCAAGCGCTGTATCCCATAATCCGCCCGGCGTTGTAATTTGCGGTGAAGTTCGGCGAAATATAATGCAGGAAAAATTTTTATTATTTATATGTCTTAAAGGCTCAATTAGTGCCGCATACGTTTTACCGCCTCCGGCCGCACCGCCGTAAAAAACTATGTCGGCATTGGACGATAAAAATTGTTCCTGTTTTCCTGGTTGTGGTCTAATAATCATCTTTATCCCTGCCGTTATCCGGTATATACACCTGAATTATCTGTTTATGCTCTACAGCTTCAGTCGGTTCAATAACATCTTTTTGACCGAGCCACTGCTTACCGAGCCAGATTGCCATAGCAGCGCTTTTCTGTGCCAGTTGAAATTGTGCCCGTCTAAGCGATATTTTCCCTATAGCCCGCTTTTGTCTGAATACTTCGGAGAAACTTAGTTTATACGTATCCTTACACCATCTATTCAATGTCTTGTCCGATACACCCAATACAAGGCATATTTCTTCTTCCGTAGCCTGGATACTGCACATTGCTTCAAACTGGCTTTGATTTATTTGTTTTTTCGGTCTACCACCTCGATTTGCCATATAAAACATCTCCTTTTAAAAACTTAATGACCTTCTGATTTCTGGTCTACTCCTATCCGTTGCCTGCACTATGTCCATCCATATTTATCGCCTTCCTAAAAAGTTTAATACATCTCTTTCCCGTCTTCTCACGGCTCGTTCGTATGTCGTACTAGTTATATATCGATTCGTAGCTTCTCCGTATGAATTTACAAACGTCCGTTTATTAGTTTTTTCTTCTCTTTTCCGTTGTATTTTAGCTCTTTCATCTTGAGCCGCATTTATTTTTCTTCTAACTTCATTATATTTTTTTTGAACTCTGTAGTACTCATCACGTATATGACTGTCGCCCCCTCTAGGATTAAACTGTCTGACAAGGTTTTCCATACGATTTCCTAAAGAGTTAAATTGTTTCTGTAATCCATTTATTCTTCTTGAAAGAGAAGCTCCACTTGATGAAGCACCGCGTCCACCCACTTTACTATTCCTCCTTTCCGAATTTGTTTGTTACTGAATTACTTATATAAACCACTTTGCAAGGATATTCAAATTCTATTTCACCGCCGTAAACTACAATACAAGACGGTTTTATTCTTTTAATAGCTTCCGTCAATCCTGCAACAAACAACTCCTTAGCCTTTTTATTGCGCTTAACTCCGATTGTACTAACTGATATCGTGCCACCGGGTTCAATTCCATCAAAACAGAAATTAAACGTTTCTTTTTCCGCCCAGCTCAGTGTAGGAATGACATTAACTCCCATATTTTGAAGTAATTGCCCGATTAATCTTGACCTGTATACATTCCAGATTTTCATTGCCATAGGCATATCAAGATAAAGTGAAAAATCCGGCGTAAGCACGCAATCCCACTGCGCTAATTTATCAAGATACTGCAGCGGATTGGACCATACTCTTTCAAACTGGTAATCATCTAAATAAAAATGTATACCTGTATCTTTTTGTGGCTCTTTACTTTGCAAATAATTAAATCCTATTAAATGTTTCGGAATATATTTGCACGGCTCTAAAATCGGCATCTGATAAAATCCAGCACATCTGTTTACATCAAATCCGTCAAGGTTGTAAGCCGTTACAGTTCGTACTCGTTCATTTTCTTTTAATGTTTCTTCTACGTTTTTAGTTACATCATTCAAATCCGGCACAGAAAAATCAAAAACAGTCATATCTATATTAGGTATAGCAGATAATTCTTCATCAAGTTTTTCATCTTCCCACAAAGAACTTTCAGCAACCTTATTATCTACCAGTCGAAAAGCTTTTACCTGTTCCGGTGTCAAATCGTCAGCATAAATACAAGGAACTTTATCAAGTCCTAGCATGAAAGAAGCTTCATATCTGCCATGACCGGCAATAATCACATTATCTTTATCCAAGAGTATCGGTTTCTTAAATCCAAACTCCTTTATACTATTGGCAATACCTTCAATATTTTCCTTAGTATGTATTCTGGGATTATTTTCATAGGGCTTTAATTTGTTCAATTCAATATTTACGATTTGCATATTATCCCCCATTCTTCCAATTAAAAAAGCCGTACACAATCTGCACGACTTTTTCAGTTTCTCCTGTATTCAATTTTCAACAATATCATCATAACACATTTTTCGAGCGATTTTACGACAAAAGTGCGACAAAAACACGACAAAAGTACGACAAAAATGCGACAAAAATGCGACAAAAAAATTTTTGCCACTTATCCACAGAAAAACATGCTAGTTATCCACAAAAATGAAGTTTAATCTTCCCTGTTCATATTCCGGCTTACTGAACAGATTTTTTACTATTTTTTCCATTGCTTCTAATGCCATCCGCTGACAGGTACGCTCTGAATATCCCACTTTTTCCGATATATCTTTCCAATATGATTCATGAATAAATCTTTCCGTAATAATTATTTTATCTGGTGTTCTTAGTGAATTAATCGCATTGTCTATTCGATTTAAAACGGTATCTATCTGCTTTTTATCCATACGCAAATTTTTTATCTGTTCTTCAATTTTTATTTTGCGTTCAAGGACCTGCTCTACAGATGAACTATTACCGGAACTGCTAGATAAGATTTTGTCATATTTTGTTGTCTTTATATCGTTTAATTCTTCGATTTTGTCATATAGCAGAGATATCTCTAATTCAATATTTTTCGATTTAGCTACAAATTGCGTATAGTTATTTAGATATCCGTACACTATATTTTCATAATCGTTATATCTTTTCATCATGCAGAACGCTCCTCCTATTTTGTTATGAAAACAGATAAAAGGGGCGTTGTTTCGCCCCTCAAGTCAACCCTTAAGTATCTCCCTAAGTTACCCCTCAAGTTAATAATTTCTCTCTTTGTTTTTCTGTTCAGTTAAAAATTCTATAAATCTGAAAAGCAAAGCTATCGTTTGATATGCTTCCGTCTTAATATCCTCCGTTTTTCTCTTTTCGGAAATATTCAAATATACATCATTTACAGCTTGCACTGTCTCCCCGAACTCCTCACCGATTAAACTAATCCACTGAAATGATGATAAATCTTTTTCTTCACCCCATTGCTGTTCCTGTTTTTCCACCTCCAGCATTATTCTGTTGCGAATTGCTAACCGTTCTAAATCTTTGGTTATATATTTCTTTTCCTTTGCTCCTAATAGCTCATCTGTGGAAACATTTAACAGGTCAGCTATTTTACATAATGTATTGTATTTTGGCTCTCGATTTTTATTTTCATATGCGGCATAAGTTGCATAAGGTAAAGATAAAGCTTCAGAAAAATCCTTAGCAGTTTTATATCCTGCTTTCTCCCTATAGTATTTTAAATTTTCTTGAAAACTCATTAACATTTTTTCTCCCTGTAAAATTTAATTCTAATTCCTAACGTTCTGATTAATGCAAATACATTTCCTGCACTAAGGTCATTTCTACCGTTAATATAATTTCTAAGTGAACAATAATTAATATTTGCCATCTTAGCAAGTTCCGGTACGAGTATTCCCATTTTATCCATTTCCCGCTTAATTATTTTACGCAGCTTATCTGCTAATACCGTATTATTGTTTCTGTAATTTGCCATTTATTTTATCCCCCGTCAGCCTATCAACAATAAACTCGCTGCAATAATTATAACCAGCACGCATGCGCCGCCGATAACCTCAATATCTTTTCTTCTGTGCCTTCTGTATTCTTCAAGTTCATGTCTTGTCGGCATCCGTTTTATAACTTCTATCTTTTTCACAGTAAATCACGCTCTTTATAAATAGTTTTGTCTTTCATATCTTCTATGACTATGTTTAATATTCGGAACCGCTTTCTACCGATATATTTGTTAAATACATATACAAAATACTGGCACAGTCCCAATCTACCGCCGCTGAGAGCTTTCTTTGCGGTCGGGTCCTTATTTGTTCTGTTAGTGCAAATATTATATCCGTTCATGTTTTCTTTTCCTCCGTTTGAATATCTGCCGATAAAGCCTGTACCAGAGCGCATAGCAGTACATCACGCCCAGTACGAACAGGCAGAACATCACCGCAATCATAAAAATGACGATACTTAAAATATCCAAGGTGCCGCCGCTCCCTTACTGCTGATATTTTCAAATCTGTATACCTGCCGTGCGTCCGGGTATTTTTGTCGGTCAACCGTACTCATAAACATATCAAGTGGGCGAGCATAATGGTAGTGCATGCCGTATAATGCTTCATAAACTACTAGTTTTTCACCCGTTTCCGTATACTCCGCAATCGTTATGATTTTATATAAATTACCTTTGAAATGCTGGTATATTTCCCCTGCTTTTGGTGTCGGTCTGTTCATTTTTATTTCACTCCTTTAAGCTTTTTATGTCCCAGTTTTCCGGAAGCATCTGGAAATTATCTCCGCAGAATTTACCGAGTATGCACAATTCTTCGCATTCGTGTATACTTCTTTTCCTGCATATTTTGCGTATCTTTTTAAGATGTTTCTTTAACTTTCTATCTTTTTTACTCATCTCTCTAAAACCTCATAAAATCGTTTTTAAGCCGTTTTCTTTTTCTGTACATAAACTTAATCATAAACACGATTAAAACGGCTGTATCAAAGCGACACGAACTCAAAATCATATTCACAACTGTAAATATATCTGTATTTAATCATATTTGTTCAGCAGATTGTTTATATAATCCGTATACGGGCTTTCTCTCGGCTTTTCACGGAACAGATTTTCTTGTTGCCGCTCCTTAATTTTTTTGATGATATACGGGTCGGTTTCGGCTTTTAAATCCACTTTGAGCGGCGTTATGATTATTTCTGTCCTCGGATTGAATTTATCTATGCCGGCGATTTTCGTTCCGTCCCAGTTTTTTATTATCCTGTCATCAGATAATAGCCACTGTTTAACTAACGTTTTTTTATGATTAATTGCCTTATACTCATCAGAGATTATGTCCGCCGTAGCCTGTGCCAGTCCTATTAAATCCGGCCAACTTTTTTTATTTTGCAGATAATACCTGCATGTCAGCTGTACCGGCATATCAAAATGCGGTATTTCAATCTGCTTCCGCAGCAGGTTAATTGCTTCCCGACATCTTTTTTCGTACTGCATGTATTGGGAGCTAGGCAATAGCCTAGCCTGCCCCCTGATTAATGTTGCACTGTTTTTCTTCGTTACCGGCTGCCCCAGCAGTACAAATCCAAACGGTTTATTCAACTCCCTATGCCTCCTCTATATCATGTTTAACTTTTTCATCGCTATAATATAAAATTTCCTGTAACAATCCCAACTTAGTTATAAGTTGGTGTTTATAATCTGTGTCAAGTCCGTATGATATACTGCTAAAAAAATCGGGCACTGATGACTTGTTTTTTTTAATAAGGTTTTTAGCAAAAAGAATATACATCTTGTACAAATCTTCTGCTCTATTCTTAACATTTATTGGCTGTTGTTCTTCCTTTATTTTTTCATTTTTCATCATCTCGTACCTAAGTACCGCCATAAAAAGCCCTGGACCATTTATAATATTATCCTCTTTATTAAATTCTTCTTTATCGAACTCTTTATCATTAATCATAATTAATCGTCCTTTTCTTTTTGCTAATCTGTCCAGATAGTCCTGTGATTGTTATCTTCTGCCTGAACATCCTATTTTGCGATGCTCGTTTTCATTGCACGGCTTGGCAAGTCTGTTTTGGTAATAGTAAAAAATAACTCTCTGCAACTGCTGCGGATTATCTTTATAAGCTTCCAATACGCACGCCTTCATTCCCGTTTCCTTCAGTCTGCGTGCTCTTTCATCCAGCGGAGTGGGCTTTTTCTTTTTGCCGTGTAACCGCATATATTCTAAATGGTCCCGTTTCTGCTTTTCAATTCTGCATTCAGCTGTGCAATAATGCGTAGCCCAATTATCTGCAAAAAACTCAATCCCACAACCTCGACAAATTCTGTAATACTTTTTCATAACTTTTAACCTCTATTCTTTTTTATCCAGAAAACACCTTATCTTTCCCGATAATACGCTTTGTATCGGCAACTTGTCCTTGTTTGCAGGAAGCCAGATGCCGCCGCAGTAAATCTGCAATTCATAATTTCCGTTAATGTCCGTACTTATTCTGCATGTTTCCTCACGTTTTTTATACATAATCTTGAATGCCTCATTAAACGGAATGCCCTTGTCATACATGGCAGTTTTAATCCTGATTTGCAACAGTTCATTAGCTTTCGTTTCTGCATAGTATTTGCGGTATTTTCTTTTGCGTATTCTTCCTGGTCCCATTTAACAATCTTCACCGTACCTGTCCCTTTTATATGCGGGAGCTGGGTTTGTTCGCTCCCGTAAATCGGTTCATTACAAATCTCAGTATTAATCTTCATTTTTCAACTCTCTTTTAAGCTCTTTAATACTCCATGTTCCAGGAGAAAGAAGAAAATTCATACCACAAAAACCTTCGTCATTTTCATAAATCGAATAGTTGAATATACACTTGTCGCAATCATCATTACGCTTCTTGCAATATTTGCTCAAGATTTTCACCGCATTAACAGCTTGTTTATCTGATATCTTTTTCATGATGCAGCCTCCCATTTTTTTCTCTGCGCCAATCTGTCCAAATAGTCCTGCGCTTCACCCGGCGTTGTTCTCACCTTATTGGAACTGCTTTTATACTTATGATTGCCCAAACTTTTCGAGCCTATTTCCTTTTTGCATACGGCGTACTGATTATCGCCGAGTAATCCCGATACATAGTAAATATATTTTCCGTCTGTGTAATTCATGTTACATCACCATCTTTTCATATATGCGTATCATTTCGTTTATATCTATAGCACATGGTTTATCACTTCTTAATCCATGCAAAATATCTTCGTATATGCCATTTAAAACTCGCTCTGCTATTTCTTTATCATTTTCATATTTCAGAACTTCATAGGTTTCTGTAGCTGTCTCGCCGTCGAATATCCACTCTTTAACTGTGTCTATTGTTACAAGTAACCCATTAGTTGTTTTTGTAGCAGATACTATAAACTCTCTAAAATAATCGGTATTTATTAATTTCTTGTTTTGACACTTAATCCACATAGTTTTTAACCTCGTTTCTCATTTCATTAGTCGCCTATTTATGTCGCTGCATGCCATATTATATTTTTTGCACATTTCGTAAATTCTCGTGCCAGTTGCTTCATCAACGTCATTTACAATCTGACTTAGCCTGTATTCCGTTGAAAACAACGTTGTTTTTCGGTTTAAATATCTGCCGTTCACAAGTTGAAACATAATTTGAGTATCAGCCGAAGTCGCTTCAAGTTCGACCTTATTCGCTCTCGTATCGGCGGCAGATTTTTTATTTTTAAATAAATCATCTATGAACAGATTATCGCAGTTGATAAGCTCTTTTATCTTTTCCTGGTACTCGTCCGCCTTATTGAACATCAGCCACTTGAGCAGCGGCATTTCATCCCGATAGCTGAAATATTTATGGTTTTGTCCGTGCTTTATTGTCATTTCCAGACATATCGCCATGCAGATACTTGTCTTCATGGTACCGGACTTACCTGTATAGATTATGCTTTCACCCTGCTGATGTTCGGTGATAAATCTAAGTGCAAGCTCTTTCATCTTTTTAGCTTCTGGTCTGTCTTCAGGAAAGTTCCTGATACTGCGTTTTTGATATTCTTCAATACTGATACCGGCTTTTCGCAGTCGTCGTTCCATATTCCGCACGGCATGACATTTGCAAGGTATCATGGCTTTGTATTTTTCGGACCATACATATTCATTGTCTTTACAGATAGCACATTTTACAGGTTCTTTTACTTTAATGATTTGTTCTTGATTGTGTGCTTTGTAAATCTTCTGCGCCGACATTGCACTGTATATCGCTTCACGCCATGTCTTTTTTGTCGGTTTTGTTAATACACTCATTTTTCAGCCTCCTTTCTTAGAACGGGATATTATATTCGTCCGGTAGTTGTTCTGTCTGCTTCTTTGCCTTAGAGCTGTTTTTTAATATGCCGTTAATATAAACCATCGACTTTTTGTTATACTCAACAGCTTTGTTTATGGCTTTTTCCACATTCTCGATACCATACACATTTGTAAGCTCTGTTAATCGCTTTACTTCATGCGGAGAACAGTACAATTTGCCGGTTATTTCTTTTGCATACATCTCGCAGACTTTCCCTAAGGCTTCTTCTTCATCTGTTATATTATTATTAGGATTTATCTTAGTATTATATTTAGTATTTATAATATTATTATTGGGTGAAATTTTTTCACCTGTCTGGTGTTGTTTTTTCACCTGTACTGGTGAATTTTTTTCATCTATCTGGTGAAAATTTTTCACCAGTGCTGATGAATTTTTTTCACCTGTATCATATAAAGCGAATTTGTTAATCGCATAAACATTCGGTTTTCGTTTTGATAAATTATCTTCTAATTTCACTATTAGATTTTTGTTTACTAAACTTGATAAACAATTAAGGACATTACGTTTCGTCAAATTCGTCCATTCGCAAAGATAAGCAGTGCTGGCATTAAATACGCCGTTGCCGTTATCATTGCGGGAAAAGCTGTAGATGACAGCGTATATCAGTAGTTCATTTCCCTTCAGTTTTAGTTTTGTAGCCATCCAGCCGTAAATCTGTATGTTGCTGTCATCTTTTAGCTTTCCCATTTATTACACCTCGCTTTAATTGGGCAATGTTTCTGCTGCTAATTTACTTATATCTATTACTTTTGCCCTTATCTGTGCCGCCTGATTAGCCATAGCAGATATTTTTTGCGGTTTTTCTGGTGATTCTGTCGCAGCGGGCTGTTCTTCTATTGCTTCGCCATTGTCACCGAACAATGAAATCTGCACCCTTTTACCGCTTATATATTTTCTTGTTTCTGTTTCCATGTCCCATAATGCTTTTGCGGCAGTGTCCGAAAGAAATAAACCTTCCGTTACGTCGTCCGGTGCGCATTTTCGCATTGGCGTATTAAATACAAGTTCCTGCTCCGTATCCGGAAGTTCCATTTTGCAGTGAAGCATTGCGCCCATTGTGCCGTCTTTGCTGTAGTGGTACGTTACACCATATACGTGCAATCTTTTTGCATATTCGTCCGTAAACTGGCATATGCCGGCGGCAATCGCATTTAATTTTTCCATTGTGCTGTAAAACTCCGGCGAAGCCTTGTCGGAATAAATACCTGTCAGTTCGTCATCTTTGTTGTTGCTGGTGTCCTTGTAACAACTTTGATTTTCTCCGTGGCTTCCATTACCTTTACGCTTTTAATTTTTAAACTAACATCTTTTTCACTCATCATACGTCCTCCAATTCAAATGCTTCTCTAAACGATTTATCAAAAAATCTGCCCGTGTCGCTTACTTTGGGAATAAGCTCCCATGTATTACTGGTGCTGTAATAATTACCTGTTTTTAAAATATTTTCGTCGGCAATATATGTCGGAACGCCTGTCAGTTCCTCAATTTCTTTTTTGAACTGCACCGGGTCGGCATTGGTTTTGCTTAGGTGTAACAGATAAATTTCCTTGAGCCTTGTTAAATCATTGCGCTTGAGCCAGTTTTTCAGATTTTCAAAACTGAAATGACTTCTTACAAGACGTTCTGCCTGTTTTTTATTTAGCGTGCCAGCGGCGACTTTCTTATCGATTATTTCATAGCTGTGATTGCACTCAATCATCAGCTTTGTTGCGCCGTTCAGTTTGTATTCCACGTTATAGGTATCTGTGGCAAACATCACTATGTCGGCTTCATCTCTCAGCATAAAACCGAGCGGTTCGGCGGCATCATGATTTGTTTTAAAAGGTAAAATTGTTATGTCGCCGACATTTATTACCTCCTGCGACTTAACAGAATGTACATATGGGCTTTTTTCCGCCTCGATAGCGGTCAAAGTTCCCTTGCCGGTATAAATATCTATACCCATTTTTAAAAACTCGTGTATCGCCCTGCTGTGGTCTTTATGCTCATGCGATATTAAAACGCCGTCAATTTTATTCATCTGCGTGCCGAGGCATTTGCGGATATCTTTTATCGGCAGACCGCACTCTATAAGAAGCTGAGTGCGGAAACTGTCGCTGACTACCCGATACAGATTGCCTAGGCTGCTTGATGCGTAGCAGAATATAAGCAATTCATATCACCTCTCAAAATGCCGGAGTTTCGGAAAGTTCTTCTTGCAAATTATCCTGGATATTTTCTTGTGTCGATTTTTCTTTTTTCACCGGCTCTTTTTTCTGTGTCGGCGGTTTGGATATTTCCTGTTCAATTTTCGTTTTCGGTTCGGGTTTCGGAACATCTAAGACCTTAGTTGCCATATTCTGAGCAATTTCTGCTGTCGGTTTTTCAACCGGCGTAATATCTCGCTCGTTGATATCCTGCGCTTCTTCCACCGTCTGAAGTCCCATACTAAGCTCCGGCGCAGTAGTGCGGATAAACCAGCTTGCGGCACGATAGCGAAGCATCTGCTCCGGCATTGTTACCCATTTACTGCCATCCTTCTGATACCAGCCTTCCGCTTTAGCAATACCGATTGTAATTGTTGGACCTTCAATCACTTCACCTGTACTGAGTTCTGTAGCATAGGCGAAGCAGCCGTAATCATCACTGCCTTTAGTGCCAACCATTTTGTATTTAATTGAGCTGTATCTGCCACACTGATTAAACGTGGCGATTAAAAATTTACTGCTCCATGCCGGATTGCCGTAAACAATATACATATTCTGCATAACCATAAGCGGGTCAGCACCCATGCGATTAGCCATATTAATGGCGATTGCGCAATTTCCTTGATTACCCCTAAAGTGCTTTGGTACAAGCGTTGTTTGTGCAAACATAGCAGACATACTCCAAAGAAGATTAAAGCTATCTCTGGAACTAAATCCAGGAACAATATTTTGCTGTTGAATTGTTAAATTATCACTCATTTTAAAATCCTCCTAAATTGTTAAGCTATTTTCTTTTTCTGTATCGGCTCTCTGACGGTTAATTCGTCATGGTGAGATACAATTAATAAAATCTTTTGCATGTCGATATCCTGCATGCCCGTAACACTTTCGGCGTTATCCACGAAAATCGGCAAGTTTTTGCCGTAGTGTCTGGCAAGTGTGGCGCAGATATCAAGGCTTATTTTCACTCTTTCACCGTTGCTCATTGCCGAGTTGTACGGCGCGCCGCCCTCCGTAATCGCTTCGCAACACTCGCTGATGCCACCATTAATCTGCTGTTCAAACAGCTTAAATCTGGCGATAGTGAATTTGCTGTTAATCTTATCAGTGAGCATATGGACTTTGCTCGTGATGAAAAGCTGTGCAAGGTTTAATTGCTGTTCCAGCGTTTCAAATTCCGCACCGAGCTTTTTGTGCTGTTGTTTAAGTTCCTCAATTCTAGCTTTGAATTTCTCCGCCTGTGCAATCAGTGCCAGCTTTTCCATGCGGCTGCTTATATCCAAATCAAGCTGTGTTACGGTGGAATTCAGTTCACTGATTTTGGAAAGATTACCGGTTTGAATATTACTTAATTCTTTATTTAAGCCGGTAAGTTCAACTCTAAGTTTTTTATATTTATCGTCATCGGTATAACTGGATGCAGTTTCGGTATTATCCGAGATAGCTTCAAGCCGCTTGAGCAACGCATTGCTTTTTTCACAGATTTTCGCATTTTTATCATTGTAATCATGAATTCTTTTTTCAAGCTCAATGTTTTGATTTTCTATTTCTTTGTTTTTTATCGCTATTTTCTGCCCTTTTTGATTTATTTCTTTCAGCTTGTTGGCTCGATTTGCGTTGAACTTTTTAATTGCTTTATCAATCATTTCTTCCGGCAGAACCTGCCCACAAGTCGGGCAGACAGCCTGCTTTTCATCAAAAATGGTCTTGAAAATCTCACTATATTCGGTGCGCAGACTGCTAAGTTTAGTATTGTTTTCTTGCAGTTTCTCCCTATTGGTTCTAACGGTCTGTGTATAATTGGCTATATAGGATAGATTTGTATCGGATTCAGATTTTAGCTTATTTATTTCTTGTTCTATCTGTAATACTTTTTCTTTGTCTTGTAGTTCATAATGTTGCTTAATCTGTGATATTTTACTATTTACGATATCTATTCGATTTTTAATATTATTTAATTCAGAACCATTATTAATTGCAGTGATTGTTCCTCTTGCTTTATCCTGCTGTTTTCGCAGGTCTTTTAATTCAATATCTAACACTTCACGGCTTGGAAGTTCTCCCAGCTCGTCAAGCTGTTTTGTCGTTTCATCTATACGAACTGGAATTTTATCCAATTCGGAATTGATTTTCCTTTTTCTTTCTTGTGTAATCGCAATAAAATCATTTACGGATTTACCTTGCAAGATAACCGGAAACTGTGCCAGCCGTTCATCAGAAGAAATCACATCACTATCTGAAATATCGCCGCATACATCTAAAAGGATTTCACGCTGCTTCTTCCATGCCATATTATTGAAAAATACGGTGGATGATACCATTTTCAGAACATCAATATCTGCAATATTTTCACAAATAAATTCGTTAAAATCCCTTTTGCTTCGCGGCGCACCATTGATGAAATAACTCGTAACGTGTCCGGAAAATTCTTTTTCCGCCCTGCCGTTTTGCTTCGTCCATTTTTCCTTATAAACTTTTTTTAAAAATATCCTGTTTTTATTCTCCAGCTCCACCACAGCTTGAACGCTGTGCTCAATCCCGCCGTCCTGCATCGGATTTCCGGTAATCGGGTTTGCTGGTTTAATATCGCTGTCCAGCTTTTTATCCAGGCTTGATTTATCCGTTAAGAGCCAATAATAAGCGTCGGCAAGAGTGGTTTTACCTACTCCGTTTTTGCCGTAAACATTCTTGTCCTCGCCTCCGGCTTCCAGGACAAAATGCTTAATATTTTTGAAGTTTGTAAGTTCCAAAGAAATCAACTTCATTTTTTATGCCTCCCGTTTTATTGAAAACTCTATGATTAATTTATCCCAAAATAAATGGAACTCTTTCGCCTTTAAAAACCCTTTTCTGCCTAACAGTTTTTCAACTAATTTCTTATTCAATGTTATTGTTTTGCTTAACGTTATTTTTTTCATGGTAATTCCTCCAATATTCATCTTCGCCCCAGTCCTCACCCCAACGGCGAGAATTACAACCTACGAAAAAAGCACATACAATAAAACCCCATAAGCCACCAAAGATAAAAGTTAATATATAACCAAGCATTATATTTCCTCCTTGCTAAGATTGAAAAGTAATGCTACAATAAAGATACTTTCAATTAACTTTTTAACCTTAACAATCGTTGTATGGAAACAAACGATTGTACGGAAACTTAACTTTTAATCTTAGTAACTTTTAGAAATCCTGTGCTGTTCCCATCAGTGCAGGATTTTTTATTTTGCCTGAAAAGTTTAATACCAACACAGGCAGCGGCTAATCGGGTAAGGTTCTTTATACAATCTCGAAAGCTTTTCTTTTCGGCATCCGATATGATATCGTCATAGCAGATATCTTCCAAAATCTCGCGCTGCTTATTCACTTCTCGCAACGCTACATTAAGTTCAAGGGCTCTTGACGCTATGCCCTTTGTATTTATCTGCGCCGTGAAAATTAATCTGCCTGTAGCTGTTTCATTGGTTAGATACATATATCCGATTTCCGGTGCGTCGTATATCTGCACCATTTTTGCCACAATCTCGTCCGGTACATTGCGCCCTGCTTCATAATAACTAAGCGTTCTCGGAGCAATATCCAGCAATTCAGACGCCTGATTAAGTGTCAATCTTGCACGGTGCCGATACATATAACATAAATCTGCGAACCGCTTGTTCATATTTCTTCGCCTCCTTTTGAGAGATAATATTTATATGGACTAGCGGGCTTTTCTTTTTCTGCCCCGCTGATGAAGTCCGTTTTTAAATTCTTCAATTCTCTTTTTTAAGAGTGTCGTCTTGAAATCTTCCCTGCCGTCTGACTTGTCATTAAGCCAATTAATCATCATTAAGCGATTAATTTTTAAATGGCTTCCAATCCAGAAACACGGCAGGTCATAACCGCCCTCTTTCGTTAGTTGCCCTGCAAGCCTGAAAAAATCAGCGGGCATTGAAAACAACTTCGAAGCTTCTTCTGGAGTAATTGCGTATTTTTCCCATACCGGAATTTGTTCTCGTTCCATATAATCACCTGCTTTCAATCTACTGAACAAATTGGCTCCAAATTATTACCCGGGAACAGGTTTGATATCGAGCGTACAGCATAGATGATTAATCTTTTATCTACTTTTACACCTTTGGCAAAATTTATCGCTGCCCGCAGGTTGCTAAACTGTGCCAGATAACCTTTTACGATATAGTATTTTATCGGTGGCTTTATTGTTTCAATTTCTTTTATATCCCTACCGATTTCCAAGAAAATCTTGTACTGTAAATTATCTTCTGAAGCGTATTTTTCGGCATAAGCTCTTGCTTCAGTCAAAGTTTCAAAATAATATCCCATACGACCGCCACAGGTTACTTTATACGCACCTTTTTGGGGAGCAATTTTTTCTGCCTTCTGTTCTTCTTTTTTATCTGCTGTATATATGATTTCTTCCGGCTCAGTATCTTCAGTGCCATCTAAAGTTACATCATAAATTTTCTGGAAAGATACAATATTGTAATTGCCTTTCTTATAATCTTCGTAAGTGATTTCTCTATCAAGGTTATTCATTTCGATTTGTGCACTTGCGAATTTGAGACCGCTGTTATATCTTTCGATATAAGCCATTGCCTTTTCATATGTGTCCCAGACCGTTACAGTGTTTTCCATTTCATCCCATTCGTTACCGTACTTAAAAGTGTAGCGGGTAACCTGGTAAAATTTGTTGGACCTGAATTTCTTACTTAACATATACATACGCCCCTCATGTTGATTAACTTAACACAAAAAGTTATAATAAATCATCAATTTTACATTTAAAAACCTTTGATATTTTTTTTAATGTTCCTATCCTTGGCATTGCTTTATTAGTTTCCCAACATGCAACAGTAGAACGCGAAACATTTATTTTCTTTGCCAAATCACCTTGTGATAAGCCATTACGCTGTCGTTGTTGTTTAATTTTATTCATTTTTTCACTCCTTTGTGTTGTTTAACTTAACTTACAAATATATTATACGTTGTGATACTCAACTTGTCAATAGTTTTGTGTTGCTTTTTTTAACATCTTTTAATGTTGTGATTTTTAACATATAATATTTATACAGGAGGTGTTAAAGATGAATATTACTGGTGAAAGATTACGATTATTACGTGAAGAAAGACAACTTTCACAAGGAGAAGTTGCTAAATTAATAGGTGTTGCTCGTCCTACTTACGTTTTATATGAAACAGGAAAATCAAGACCGGTAAGAAAAATTAAAGAATTATGCAATTTATTCAATGTTACCTCCGATTATATTTTAGGTACTGATGTCGAAACAGTAGATAAGAAAGAGGTGGACAAAAAGAAGCCCGCAGACCTTGAAAAGTTTCTAAATCAATCAGAGATTATGTTTGATGGCGAAGTAATGAAACTAAGTGAAGAAGACCGCCAAGAGATAAGAGATGCGCTAGAGTTTATATTTTATAAAGCCAAAAAGAAAAATAAACGCAAAAAGTAGGCGGTATAAATGTATAATTACAAGGTACGGGCAAGAAATTTAGTTAAAAAATACGGTACAAGTAATCCGTTTGAAATTGCATGTTATATGAACATTGATGTACTACGATTGAAGCTACCGAATACGATACGCGGCTTTTTGGTTAGAGTTCTGCGCAGAAAATTTATTGCACTCAATGCCAATCTGCCATATGAAGCACAAAAGATTGTTGTCTGCCATGAATTAGGGCACGCAATCTTACATAAAGGATACGGATATTACCTACATGCAGATATGAATTACTATGTACCTAGTCGCAGGGAAAAAGAAGCAAATCAGTTCGCCATACATTTACTTTCTCATTCCAGCGACTTAGACGCTGATTTAATCACTAAAGTGATTTCAGAAAAAGACCCTGACCCCAGGGAAGTTCACAGAATTTTAAGCACATTATTATAAGAGGCAATCAATTATGAGAAAAAAATCTATATTGTTATTTATAATGATATTTTCATTATGGTCATCTATAGTTTCTGCGGAGGAAGATAACAGCCGTTGGTTCTGGATAAATTCTACAGATACTCGAACCGCATATATAGATAAAGAAACAATAACCTATGACCCTGCTAATGATATGGTTGATTTATGGGAAATAATCAATATACCCGGAGAACGAAAATATATAAAAATAAAAGTAGCCATAGATTATAAAAGAAATATGTTGGCAGAAAAATCAACTTTCGTTTATAACTATAATGATGATACACCTGTTCAAGACCGACATATAACAACAGCTTTTTGTCCTATTATTCCAGATACCATAGGAGAACTTTTACGAGATAGAGCCGCCGAGTTGGTTGGTCGTGATGAAAAGCTAGCAGAATATAATAAACAGCAACAAGATATCAAAGAGCAAAAGGAAAAAGAGGAACAAGAACAGGCTGAACAAAAAGAAAAAGCTATTGAAGAACAGAAAAAAGCCCACGAAGAGGCTGTAAAAAAAGCTGAAAGAAAAGCCAATGTTAATGCTGCTATTGGTATATTAGGTAGCTTATTTTAAATATAGAGGTGTATCATGTTACCTAGAAAAGAACGTTATATATTGAATTATTCTAATAATAAAATAGTAGGCTATAAATTACTGGATTATATGTTACCTGAGTTAAGTAACTATAAAGAAATAATAAAAAGACTTTTAAAAGATAACTATTTACGAATATCTGATACCAAAGAAAGTATTGCTTATTTGACCATACCAGATTTAAAAGAAATATTACGGATTAAAAAGTTAAAACTTACCGGTCGCAAATCTGAATTATTAGATAGGATATTTGAAAATTTTTCTGATGATGAACTTGAAACTTATGTAAAAGACAGACGTTATATTTTAACCGAGTTAGGTGCAGAAGAATTAAAAAATCATCCACCAGACGGATATTATGATGTTCCTAAATTTGATACAGAAACACTTATAAAAAATATCATTCAAGAAGATGTTCCCAGTACCGTAAATATAAATAAAAAGTGGTATCAAAAAAGCTGGGGTATAGGTATATTGCTTTTATGTGTGTTCCCTGTCGGTGCTTATTTATTATGGAAATACGGCGAATTTAATGTGAAAACTAAAAAGATTTTAACGGGTATCTTTGCGGTAATCTTTTTAATCATGATGTTTAATACCGGAAATGATAATCAAAAGTCGACACAAGAAAATATAGCACAAGTTGAAGAACAAGCACCAATACAGGAAGAAAAGAAAGAAATCCCGCCGCAGGTGCAATCTGTAATGGATAGCACAAATGTGGATGAAGCAGAAGCTGAAAAGATAGTAAGCATTTTACAGCAATGCGGAGCCGGTGATTTTACTATTACAGATTCTAAATTCAATAGGGATGGTAAAACTTATGAAATATCTTCCGGTGGTAAAGTATTAGCTTTGGCACTTCTTGCCAATAACGCACTGGGAGATGTTAAATATGACGGGCAAGTATTATACAACAGCAAAACAAATGCAGTTGAACATACAATAAGCGATATAGATGCCAGCAAACAAAAAGCTGAAGAACAGGCAAGACAGCAGGCGGCGATAGCTCAATCCAACAATGAAAGAGAAACCACTAAACCGGCTAGAACTTATTCCGGACAAGGTCCAAATGGTGAAACAATCAAAGGTAATATAAACAAGGGAAAGAAAATATATCATGTTCCTGGTGGTGCGTATTATGATAGAACAGACCCAGAAGAATGGTTTTTCACTGAAGAAGAAGCTCAAGCTGCCGGATATAGAGCATCAAAAAAGTGATATATTATGCTTAATATTATCTATGCCATTTTTGTTGTAGGTTCGTTCGTTGGTACGATAGCTTCGTTAATCGCATTGCCTCTTGCTATCATCAAGAAGAAAAAGAAGCAACCTTTTTTATTGGCATTAATACTTAATTTATTCGTTTTAATCGTGTCATGTTTGGCACATAAACCAAGCTAAAATAAAAAAAGAAAGGACTAGAAAAAATCTAATCCTTTGTTGTTAAGTTGACAATTAATTATTTAATTGCTATAAGCAATAGGGTTTTTTATTTTATACGGAGGTTTTATGGATTACGATAAGCCGTTTAAAACATAGTATTAAGAACAAATATAAATTTTAAAGGAGTGATAGCGTGGAAAAAATAAAGGATATAAATAGATTAAATGATGTATTTTTCAAAAGTCTATTAGGCGATGAAACCCGAAAAAATCTCACATTAAATTTTTTAAACTCTATTTTAAATAGAGATGAACACGATTATTTTACAGATATAAATTTTATGGACAAGCAACAGGTTCCAGATATCAATGAAGGTAAAGCTCCTGAACTTGATATTTTAGCTAAAACCAATAATGGTTCTCTAATAAATATTGAAGTTCAAATTGCCAGTCAAAAGAAATTTTCTAAACGTGCTTTATATTATTGGTCAAGATTATATGCTTACCAATTAGGAAAAGGTCATCACTATAGGGAACTAAAACCGACTATAAGTATTAATTTGCTTAACTTCGATTATTTACCATATGAAACATATCATAATTCATATCATGTAAGAAATGATGAAACAAATGATATTTTAATCAATGATTTTGAAATGCACTTTATCGAATTAGGAAAATTTAAGTTTAGTGATATCAAAAAAATGCGTAATGCTGAAAATTGGATAGCATATTTTTCTCCACAATGCACTGATGAAGAAAGAGAGGCCATTGCTATGAACAATCCAGCTATTAAAGAAGCTTTAAACTACGAGATGATGTTTTCTCAAGATGAAATAAAACGTCGCGATTATGAATTACAAGAAAAAGCTATGCGAGATTATCTTGCTAATATGTATGATTCTAAACAAGAAGGTATTCAAGAGAATAAAATTCAAAATGCTATTAATGGATTAAAAGAAGGAATTGATATAAATATTATTTCTAAAATCACTAAATTATCTATTGAAGAAATACAAAAAATAAAAAAACAATATTTATAAGATGAGGCAACAATGAATTGCGTAGACAGTATTCAGAAACGTGAAGACGCTATCCTTGATGAAAAATTCCGTACTTATGCTGCTATGCAAAAGGGCAAGCAAGAAGAAAAAATCCAAAACGCTATTAACTTTTTAAAATTAGGCATTGATATTGAAACAGTAGCAAAAGGTGTTAATTTAAGCGTTGAAGAAGTTGAAAAAATAAAGCAGCAATATTTATAAACAAAAAAGCCACCATGATTTTAAATCACAGTGGCTTTAATTCTAAATTTATGGAGGTTTATTAATTTGATAAAAAATAATCTGTTTGCTTATATTTTTATTATCTTTATCTTTTTATTTATTGCAGGTATTATGTATGTTTCAATACCGGAGCATACAAATGATTTTTTGATTTATTATAATAAACCAATGGAAACATTATCATTTGGTGCTGTTGTTATTTCTGTGATATTTGTTATTTATCAAGCCAAAATTTTTGTTAAAGATTATAAAAGTAAACGAGAAAGAGAAGAGTTTGATACTTCGTACAAAATGGCTAAATATTATGCTGATAATATTATACCTAATTTAACATGTATTAATATCATCTTTTCACATATAAATAAAAACATAGATAAAGATTTTTATAATAAAGCTGATGAGTTTAAAAATTTTACAGCAATAGAAGCTATAGAAATATTTGGCAAAGACATTATACAACGATATCAATCTGAAACAAAAAATATTCCTGAAGAGCGTATTCAATTATTCGAAGCGTTTTCAACTGGAAAAACTACAGTAGAAATACAAAAAGAATGGGAGTCTTATAAATTTACGCCTGAAGAAAAAAAGATTTTTTTAAAACAAAAACGAATAGGTATCATGAATAAATTAACATATGTTATTAATGATATCGAATATTTTGCAATGTATTTTTGTAGTGGATTGGCTATACCTGAGAATGTATATATGTCTTTACATCAAACATATCTTAACTGTGTTATTACTTGTTATCTTCTCATTTGCAGTCAAAATACAACTATAGGACATGAGTTTTATACGCATACCATTTCTTTATATCTTAAATGGAAAGATGAAAGTATAAAACGCGATAAAAAAAGAATACATGATTTGAAAGAAATAACTAAAATAGAACAACCAAAAAGGAGACGTCAATAAATATGTACGTCTCCTAAATTAAAAATCAACAATTTTTTTCTTCATTGTTTTTGTCGCTATTACCATATAAGCTTTGACTTATTTCAGCAGCTCGTTCCTGTGCCTCATCTTCAAACCAATCTAAAAATTGCATAGTAAAAACCTCCTTATGTCTACATTATGACATAATTACAGAAAAACATCAATGTTTTCGTATCAACAAACACTTATATAATTGATATCATTCTAATGGCACTAACTTAACCGTATAGCCTAATGCTTCACTTACTTTTATTAATGTATCTAACTGTGGAATAGCCCGTTTACTTTCCATTCGAGCAATAGCAGGTTGAGCTAAATTGGCGGCTTTTGCTAAATCTTTTTGCGATAATCCTTTATTCTTTCTGAGAACAATCAAATTGTCAATAATATTGCTGCATTTATCCTGCATACTGTTCACCTTCTATCGGAACACTATCAACATAGCTGCTGTCCGGACATAAATCAATTTTGTTGCTCCATACTTTTTCACTGTCAATAGCAGGGTCTTTATCCCATGAAATACTGTGAGTGCTATCAACGTAAACCCGTTTAAAAACATTATAATCTTTCAATACTTCAAACACGGTACCGTCTTTTATGAAAGTCTTGCAGTCCAGCCATCTTTTTTCGCCGTTATCAAATGCAATCGTAAGCGAATAATCTTCATGCGCTTCAACTGCTATTATCTTTTTTCTACCGGAAGCATAGTAGTGAGCCATTCGCTCATCAAGACCTTTTGATAAATAGTATTTCACATCTTTTATCATTTAAATCACCTCAAGATTTAAAGAATAGAGCCATCATCTTAATACCTCTAAACATACATATCGTGGGCATGTTCTCAACTATTTTAATTATATTATAACAAATTCGTTATAATAATTTAATAACATATTTGTTATATTTTATAAAGTAATTCTTGAAAGGTTGTGATAAAATGCAAAAACGTAAAGACGGGCGTTATCAATCTTCCGTTACGCTTACGGACCCGTTGACAAATGAAAAACGCCGTGTATATGTATATGGTTATACCGAAGAAGAAGTGCAGCGAGAACTCAATCGGGTCAAATTAGATAATGGCAAAGAAATATTAATGCCTACATTCAAAGAGTGGGCTGATGAATGGTTAAAGATAAAAGCTGATGATGTATCTCCAACAACTATAAACAGTTATAAAGATAGTCTACGATTGCACATATCCCCAATATTGGATAAATACAAACTAAAAGATATCACTCCGTCATTGGTACGTGTCGTATTAAGAAATATTCCAACACAACGAACAAGAGAATACTGCTATATCATCATTAATGCAATTTTACAGCAAGCATTGCGAGAGGATTTAATAAATAAAAATCCTTGCATAAATGTAAAAAAGCCTAAAGCAAAAGCAAGGGAAGCCGTAATTATCACCGAAGGAGAGTTCCAGCAACTTATAAATGCTACATCGAACTTACAATTAAAAGCCATACTATGGATAGCATATGATACAGGAATGCGGCGTTCTGAAATAGCAGCTCTCCGCTGGCAGGATATAGATTTTAAAACGAATACAATACATGTACATCATGCGATTAAAACAGATAGACATGCTCCACTATCATCTCGATTTTCATTGGGCGAACCTAAAACAGATTACGGGATACGAGATATCCCGTTAACTAATATCGTTAAATCTGTTTTAAATAAACATAGAGAACAACAAAAAGAATTATTTAAAAGCAACAGTCGAATTTTAACCAATAAAGATTTTGTTTTTACTTCAAATTTCAGAGGACGTTTTGGCGATTTCATTCAACCGGATAACATAACGCACGAGTTCGTGAAATTAAAACGAAAAGCCGGCATAAAATCGGATATAACCTTTAAATCATTTCGTCACACCTGCTTGACTTCTTTGGCGGAAGCCAATATCCCGGCTAAAGCAATTCAAGCACAAGCCGGTCATGCAAATGCTTCTTTCACTCTGAATAGATATGTACACAAAACCGAACAGATGAAACAGACTGTGGCCGATTTTCTTAATAATCGTGCTCAAAAATGACATCATATTTGACATCATGCTGACATCATAGTATAAAATATATCGTTAAATATAGCACGTTATATGGCGTTATTTTTAAGCAAATATAGCGTATTTTATCAACATTATGATGTCAAAGGCTTTGTTTTATGTATAAAATCGTTGTGCTTTAACTCTTAATCAGCAGGTTCCGGGTTCGAGTCCCGGGTGGGTCACCATATGATTTATAAAATTAAAGCAACTATCAATGATAGTTGCTTTTTGTTTTTTACTACTTGATAAAATTTTATTTACCATAAAATTACCAGCTAAAATTAAGAAAAACTCCTCTAAAGCTTGAAAATTAAACCTTTTTATAAAATCTCCAAAAATCCTATTATCGCTGGTAAAAAACAACTAAAATCCTTGTATATCAATACTTTTAATAGTATAATGAAAATCATAAAGATTGATTTTTCTAGCATTTAACTTTAACAAGTGTTGTATTTGAATCTAATATACCCTGGAAAAGAACCTGCATTACTATATTTAACTTTAACAAGTGTTGTATTTGAATGAAGCGTTGAGTGCTGATATTACACAACGTATTATATTTAACTTTAACAAGTGTTGTATTTGAATTTTGTAAGAGGGCGACCAAGTTTTATTTTTGCCGATATTTAACTTTAACAAGTGTTGTATTTGAATCCGGTTGGCTCTACAATTGGAATCTGTTTTTCCTGCATTTAACTTTAACAAGTGTTGTATTTGAATAATCCAAAGAAAATAACGTGGTAATGTGGTCTTTGTATTTAACTTTAACAAGTGTTGTATTTGAATTATCATCCGGATTTATCTCATCATAGACTTTATCAATTTAACTTTAACAAGTGTTGTATTTGAATTATGATAGAAGCACATACAGACCAAATACGTACTAATATTTAACTTTAACAAGTGTTGTATTTGAATTATTAAAATCAGTTTTTGGCATTGGACATATATGGTATTTAACTTTAACAAGTGTTGTATTTGAATAGCTGATTTAGTGGTTTAGCAATATAACCGCCATACATTTAACTTTAACAAGTGTTGTATTTGAATTAGTGTTAAATCTTTGGTTATAGAAAAGGATAAAATTTAACTTTAACAAGTGTTGTATTTGAATATGTTTCCCCACTGTTTTTATTTTCCCAATGATATCATTTAACTTTAACAAGTGTTGTATTTGAATAAATTAAAAGATATGATTAAACAGCAAAATAAATTCATTTAACTTTAACAAGTGTTGTATTTGAATTTGGTATATAGACCGTTTTGCAGCTGATAATTTTATTTAACTTTAACAAGTGTTGTATTTGAATTTTAATACTAAACCATCACCAACAATACTTTCATTAATTTAACTTTAACAAGTGTTGTATTTGAATGATACTACTACATCTTTGTTTTTAATTTGATTGTAAATTTAACTTTAACAAGTGTTGTATTTGAATTAAATCCCCTAAAGATATAAGCCCGTCTATATTAAAATTTAACTTTAACAAGTGTTGTATTTGAATTTGCCTTAAATAATGGTGATAACTACAACATTAATGTATTTAACTTTAACAAGTGTTGTATTTGAATTCTCTAAGTTTTCTTAGATTTTTAAGTTCTTCTTGGATTTAACTTTAACAAGTGTTGTATTTGAATAGCTGATTTAGTGGTTTAGCAATATAACCGCCATATATTTAACTTTAACAAGTGTTGTATTTGAATGCTCCGATATTTCCTTTTTTACTTATATTTTTAAATATTTAACTTTAACAAGTGTTGTATTTGAATGTCTAAGTCAAATGGATTTAGGAAAGATGTTAGAAAATTTAACTTTAACAAGTGTTGTATTTGAATTCCGCCTTGACCTTTTTTAACCTGAACAAATACAATTTAACTTTAACAAGTGTTGTATTTGAATTCTAGGGAAGTTCTGGAAGATTTAAAGGATGATGATATTTAACTTTAACAAGTGTTGTATTTGAATTATATCTATCCATAAAGCTTTTAAATTCTGCATATATTTAACTTTAACAAGTGTTGTATTTGAATTTCCATTTTTCATAGCGTCTTTAAAAATTCCTATAATTTAACTTTAACAAGTGTTGTATCTAAATCTTATTATTAAAAAATTATAAAAGGCTTTTAATAGATTTTGTCTTCTATTAAAAGCCTTTTTCTATTTAGAATTATTTTTCAATTCCTCTAAAAATTTCTTATCATCTTTGCTTAATTCTACTTTTTCAAGTAAGTCTGGTCTATTTGTATACGTAACACGCAAAGATTCTTGTCGACGCCATTTTGATATTTTAGCATGGTCTCCTGAAAGTAGTACATCAGGTACGCTAAGACCTCTATACTCACGTGGTTTTGTATATTGTGGATATTCTAGAAGCCCATTATAAAAAGAATCTGTTGGCGCAGACTCTCCAGAACCTAATACGCCTGGAAGCATTCTTGATACAGCATCAATTACCACCATAGCAGGAAGTTCTCCACCTGTTAATACATAATCGCCAATAGAAATTACTTCATCAGCTAAATTTTGTACCACACGATTATCAAAGCCTTCATAATGACCACAGATAAATATTAACTGATCAAAATTAGCAAGTTCTTTTGCTTTTTCTTGAGTGAATACTTTTCCAGTAGGACACATCAATATAACCTTGCTATTTTCAATTTGCGTCTTAGATTTAACGTCTTCTACAGCTCTAAATAATGGCTCTGGTTTCATCACCATACCAGCACCACCACCATAAGCTGTATCATCAACTTGATTATGCTTATTAAAAGCAAAATCACGAGGATTTGTTATTTGTATATCTAAAATATTTTTTTCAATCGCTCTTTTAGTAATACTACAACCAAAAACTCCGCCAAACATCTCAGGAAATAAGGATAATATATCTATTCTCATAATTACACTTCCTGATTTTCATCCCAAATTACTTTCATAAATCCATCTTCAATATTTATTTCAGTAACTACTTTCTTTAATGCTGGAATTAAAATTTGTCTGCCATCTTTAGCTTTAGTAATATATACATCATTGCTACCAGTTTTCAAAATTTCTGTTATTTCACCTAAAACAACATCATCTTGATTGATTACTTGAAGTCCGATTATATCAAAAGCATAATATTCTCCATCTTCAAGTGGTGGTACATCACTGCGATTTATTTTCAATAATTTATTTGTAAAACGTGCTACTTCTTCACGAGAGTTAACACCTTCTACTTTCATCACTACAAAATTTCCCTGATAGCGAGTAGAAATAATATTTATTTCTTTATCGTCTACATATGCTTTTTTTATAGTATTAAATCTATCCGGAAAATCTGTTAAAGGATATACTTTCATATCTCCTCTAACACCATGAGCTGCACCGATTTTACCAATAATAATCTTTTTATTAGTTGCGGATTTCAATGATTTTTTCATCCTCTACGATAATTTCAGTATTCATAACAGCTGGCATTTTATCGCCAACTTTTACATTAAATACATGTTGCATAGTACCTTGAATAATTTCAGCACCTAAACCTAAATGTTTCATATCAGCAATATCTTGTTCAATTTTAGCTTTTAATTTTAAACCTTTAGCTTTGTCTACTTCCATTTTTTGAACAATTGCTCCGACTTGTTGAATATTATCTTCAGCATGTTCTTCTAAAAATTTTTTCTTTTGAATGTCGATTTTAGATAATTTTAAATCTACTTCTGCTAATTGTTTTTCCATTTTATCTAACATTTTAGCTCTAAATTTTTCAGTAACTTTTACTTTAATTGTTACTGGACATTGTAAAGAAATGCTTTCCATAATTATAACCTCACTTTAATTATTTCATTAATCTCATGATATATACTATCATATATATATTATAATGAAAAGATTTTGGATAAAGAGAAAGCCGAAAGTCATAATCGACCTTCGGCTATTTTTATTGCAATTATTCGATGATATCAACTGTAACTTTTTTATTTTCACAGGAAGCTGCAGCTTTCACTACAGTTCTCATGGCTTTGGCTATACGGCCTTGTTTGCCAATGACTTTTCCCATGTCAGCTGAAGCTACACGCAATTTTAACAAAACATGATTACCATCAATGATTTCATCAACAGTAACTTGTTCTGGATAATCAACGAGTGATTTTGCTATTACTTCAACAAGTTCCTTCATCTATTTGCCTCTTTCTTATTTCTTAGCATGTTTAGCTGCATCAAATTTAGTCATGATACCTTTTTTGCTAAGTAAAGATTTAACTGTATCTGTAGGCTGAGCACCTTTGAGCATCCAGTCTAAAGTTTTTTCTTCATCAATATTGATAATAGCAGGTTCTTTTGTGGAATCATAGTTACCTAAGATTTCGATGAAACGACCATCACGTGGAGCACGAGAATCTGCTACAACGATACGATAGAATGGACGTTTTTTAGCACCCATACGATTTAAACGAATTTTAACTGCCAATGTTTTCACCTCCTTAAAGTGATTAAGTTATATTATAGAAGGTTTATCTAAAGAAAGGAAGTTTAAAACCGCCTTTTCCTTTTTTACCTTTCTTATTTAACTGTTTCATATTAGACATTTTCTTCATCATTTTTTTCATTTCATCAAATTGTTTTAAGAGCTTATTGACTTCCTGAACTTTTGTTCCACTACCCATAGCGATACGCTTACGGCGAGAACCATTGATGATTTTTGTATTTCTTTTTTCCTCTGGTGTCATGGCTCTAATAATAGCTTCGATATGTTTGATTTCTTTACCATTCATATCGATATCCACATCACCAAGTTTTTTCTTAAGTCCACCCATACCAGGTATCATACCTAAGATATTTTCAAAAGAGCCAAGCTTTCTCACTTGATTTAATTGAGATAAGAAATCATCTAAAGTAAATTCATTTTTGCGGAAAGCTTTTTCCATTTTTTTTGCTTCTTCTGCATCAAAAGCAGTCTGTGCTTTTTCAATTAAAGTAAGCACATCACCCATACCTAAGATACGAGAAGCCATTCTATCTGGATAAAATGGTTCTAAGGCTTCTAATTTTTCACCAGCACCCACAAATTTAATAGGGCAACCTGTAACAGCCTTAACGGAAAGCGCTGCACCACCACGAGCATCCCCGTCCATTTTAGTTAAGATAACACCATCTAAACCTAAATCATTATTGAAGCTTTCTGCTACATTAACTGCATCTTGACCAGTCATAGCATCAACTACTAATAAGATTTCATGCGGTTTTACATCTTCTTTTATAGATTTCAACTCTTGCATGAGGTTTTCATCTATATGAAGTCGTCCTGCTGTATCGATGATTACAATATCATTAGCATGAGATTTTGCATAATCTATTGCTTCATTAGCGATACGCACAGCATCTTTACAATCTTCTTTAGCAAATACTGGAATATCAATTTGACTACCGAGTACTTGTAACTGTTTGATAGCTGCTGGACGATAGATATCTGCTGCAACCATCAATGGGTGTTTGCCTTGCTTTTTAAACATCAAACCAAGTTTACCAGCAGATGTTGTTTTACCTGCCCCTTGAAGACCTACCATCATGATGATTGTAGGAGCTTTTGGTGAAATGTTTATATGACTTTGAGTCTGCCCCATCAATGCTGTTAACTCTTCGTTAACAATTTTAATAACAGCTTGTGCAGGTGTCAAGGACTCTAAAACTTCTTGTCCTACTGCACGTTCTTTTATTTTTTTAATAAAATCTTTAACTACTTTAAAGTTTACATCGGCTTCTAATAAAGCTATGCGAATTTCTCGCATGGTAGCATTAACATCATCAGCTGTTAATTTACCATGACCACGCAATTTTTTAAAAGTCTCTTGCAAACGATCAGCTAAATTTTCAAAAATCAAATTTATGCCTCCTTGCTATCATTTGTTAACACAGAAATACGTCTTATTATATTATTAAGCCTGTTATCTTCTGATTCCTGCTTTAATGCTAATAAATCAGATAAAATTGACAAAAGCTCTGTTTTTTCTTTTGTCGAACGGGCTGCCAAACCTAATTTATCTTCATATTGCTGCATGATTTGCTCACTGCGACGCAACATGTCATAAACAGCTTGACGTGAAATTCCTAACTCTGTACTTATCTCTGATAGTGAAAAATCTTCGAATAAGTGCATTTGTAGACAACGTTTCTGTTTGTCAGTTAGCAAAGCCCCATAAATATCAAATAAAGCGCTCATGTGCAAAAACTTTTCTAACATTTAAACCACCTGAGCTTTCATTATTCATCAAAACTAATTATGTCCTACGACTTTGACTATTATATATGACAAAAAATAACCTGTCAAGTATTTTTACTTGTCAGGTTATAAATTTTATTATTTATTTTTATCTGCTCAAAACTTCTTGATTTACCATTACTTTTGCTGATGTAGTTTCTTTCTCAACTATTTTAATTGGCTGTTTATCTACAACACTGATAATCAAAAAGCTGATTATACAAATAATCCATTCAAAATAAATTACATGTGGCAATACATGTATTTGAGGTACAAATTGCCATAAAACCAACCCTATCAAGCCTACAACAGTAGTGTAAAATGCTGAATTTTTACGACAAAGGCTAGGAGCAAATACAGTAAATAAAAATACCACAGTAAATGCAGTAGTCAAACTTAAACCAATCATCATAGTTTTTAAAATTCCCACTGCATTAAATGCTAACCATAAAGTAGCAAGACCTACTAATAATATAACTAAACGATTTACTTGCAAAAATTTTGCAGTTGTTACTTGTGGATTGATAAAACGTTTATAAATATCCTGAGAAATAAGTGTGCCTGCACCTAATAATATTGTACAAGCAGTGGAAACATCTGCTGCCCATAATGCTGCAAGTGTTATCCCTGAAACTACAGGATCTAAGCTCATGATGATTTGAGGAAGTGCCATAGTTGGATTAATATCTGGATATTGAACTTTAGCTGCTAAACCTAAAATAGCTGATAAAAAGCCAATTGGGAAAATCAATGCTCCACCTAAAATAAAGCCTTTTTTTGCTGTTTTAGCATCTTTTGCACCGCAGGCAATCTGTACAGTTCCTTGCAATGTAAGTGCTTGAGATATCATAATTAAAATCCAACCCAATACTACGGCTAAACCTAAGCCACCAATAGGACTAAACCAAGAAAAATCAACTACAGGTAAATTATTATTGATATTTACAAGACCACCATTATTATCTACGACAGAAATAGTTGAATATAAAATTCCTAAATAAATCAAGCTAACACTTATCATATTAGACATACCAGAAGACCACAATCCGCCCACAACAGTGATACCGATGAAAACTATAGCACTCATTATCATGCCTGTTTTCATAGAAAATATATCTGGCATAAGTGTTGATAAAATTGCCCCGCCTGCTACATATTGAAGTGAAGTAATACAAATGAGAATGATTGCTAAACCAATTGCACTTATAAGACGACCTTTTTTATCATAATAACGTTCAAACAATTCTGGTATCGTAGAGCAACCCATTTGTCTATATTTTCCTGCGGCTAAAATTCCCATAACCACAGCACCGATTGCCCATGCTCCATTATACCAACCAGCTGCAATTCCTACCTGTGTTGCATTTTCTGCCACACCAACAGTAGAAGCAGCACCTACAGCAAGACCAGTTACATTAAAAGCAATAAGTGATGTAGATAATTTTCTTCCTGCAAATAAATACTCCATAGGATTTTTATTAGCGCGATGTTTTACATAAAAAGATATTGCAAATAATAATACTACATATAGACAGACTATCATTAATTGAATAGACATAGTTTTCATCCTTTCTTATGATGTTAATCAAAATTTTTACTTTAACATCAATCTTTAAATTACTGCAGATTAAATTTTAATTTGTCAAAAACTTAAGTATTATTATCAGCTGATATAAGTTTAAAATAAATTCATCTAACTAAAAAAGCATACAAAAAAGCTCGCCCCTATATAGGGACGAGCTGTTATAACCCGTGGTACCACCCAATTTGCTTTTTTAGCCACTCATTCGGATACTAACATATCCTAGCCCATGATAACGGAGGCACTCCGACAAAGCTTACTTAATTAATCTCAATTATTATAATTGTTCAGCCTTGCAACTCTAAGGTGTATTTCAATTTAATTCACTACTATGTCCCACCAAACCATAGCTCTCTGCAAGCTTCATAAATCTACTTTTCCTCTTCACTGTTTTTATCTGTCTATTACTATAACAATAAAATTCATATTTGTCAATGATTATTTATTGTAAACTTGTAAATTAAATGTGTAGTTGTAAATTTATTTTAATTTACTGCTCACTAACTCATGTGTGCGGAAAAAATTATATATAGATTTTGCTATTTGCTCGCTAATTCCTGGTACCGCCATCAATTCATCAACTGAAGCATTTTTTATATTTTGTATCGTTTCAAAATGGTCAAATAAACTTTTTCTTCGCTTAGCACCAATTCCAGAGATATTATCTAATATAGATATCTTATTGCGTTTTGTTCTAAGTTTACGATGATAAGTAATAGCAAAGCGATGAGCTTCATCTCTTATACTTTGCACTAAATATAAAGCATCTGATTGTCGTGGCAAAATAACAGGCTCTGATGATTGTTCTGTAAAAATATATTCAAATTGCTTAGCAAGCCCCACTACAGGGACGCTATAATGACCTGCTTCACGAATAATTTCCAAAGCCGAGCTCAATTGACCTTTACCGCCATCAATGATTATCAAATCTGGTAAATCATTTTTATCAATGCCTACATATCTGCGAGTAGTTACTTCCCTCATCGACATAAAATCATCTGGTTTTCCTTCAGTAGAATTTATCTTAAATCTGCGATAAGAATTTTTATCTGGCTTGCCATCTTGAAATACTACCATAGACGCTACTGTTTCTGAGCCTTGAATATGTGATATATCAAAACATTCCATACGCATCGGTGGCTTCGGTAAATTTAAATATTTTTGTAAATCATAGACAGCACCTAAACTACGAGCCTTTATATCTTTTAATTTTTGCTCTTGCTCTAATAAATATTTTTCTGCATTTTCTCTTGCCATCGTCAAAATATCTTTTTTCACACCACGTTTAGGCAATAAAATTTTTGTCTTTTTCTTCTTTTCTGCCCAAAGCCATTCTTGCAATAATTCTATTTCTGCTATCTCTTCTGGTATTAATATTTCCTTAGGAATATCCACCGCATCATTATAATATTGTTTCAAAAAGGCTGTTATAAGATTTTTTTCATCATCATCTTCATCATTTAATAAAAATTGATTGCGACCTAACATTTTACCATTGCGAATAAAAAATATCTCTATACAAATTCCATAATTAGCTCTAGCGATACCAATAGCATCTATATCACCATCATCTAATAATATCTTTTGTTTTTCCATTATCTTACGCACAGCTAATAATTGGTCTCTCAATCTAGCAGCCTTTTCAAAATCTAAATTCTGTGCTGCCATCTGCATTTTTTTCGCTAAATTCTGCTCTACAACTTCACTTTTACCTTCTAAAAATAAACATACACCATCTACCATATCTTTATAAGTATCTTCATCAATATAATTAGCACAAGGAGCTAAACATCTTTTTATATGATATTCTAAACAAGGTCTATCTGCTAGATGTTTGCAAGTTCGCAAAGGGAATAATTTACGCAATAAATTTAAAGTTTCCTTCATTGCTGTAGAACTTGTATATGGGCCAAAATATCTTGAGCCATCTTTGATAAGGCGACGAGTAGTTACTATTCTTGGATATTTTTCATTTAAAGTAATCTTTAAATAGGGATAAGTTTTATCATCACGAAGCATAATATTATATTTAGGATGATGTTTTTTTATCAAATTACATTCTAAAATCAATGCTTCTAATTCGTTATCCGTAACTATTGTTTCAAAATCTTCTATATGCGACACCATAGCAATTGTTTTTGCTGAATGATTTCTACTTGATTGAAAATATTGTCGCACACGATTTTTTAAATTAATCGCTTTACCTACATATATAATCTGTTTTTGCTTATTTTTCATCAAATAAACACCTGATTTTGTAGGCAATAATTTTAATTTTTCTTGTAATATTTCATTAATCATCATTTTATATTCTCTTTAATCTAATTATATTTATATTAAAACTCATTGCATTTTTAATTTTAAAGCCAAAATACCTAGATATTCACGAATAGCCATACAAGATGTATTTAAACTACTATTATTAGGTAAGAAATTAAAAATACTAAAGACTAACTCATCACTCATTTGATAATCTGCTACATATGGTGTAGCTTCAATTCCTTCACGTGCAAATATTTCCATTGCTCTTGGCAAATGAAAGCCTGATGTAATTACTAATGGCTTAGTAAAATTATATTCTTCCATTATAACTTTGCTATTTTGCACATTCTCCACTGTATTTCTGCTCTGATTTTCCAATATTAAATATTTACTATCTACTCCCATACCTTCAAATATACGCTTTTCAATATCAGCTTCTCTCCCTGTATCTTCAAACACCTTTCCGCCAGATAAAATAATAGGAATATCCAATTCTTTTTGCAATCTCATAACTGTAATCATGCGATTAGCTACATATCCTGAAACTTGCCCTTCTCCATCAATATCTGCTACATTTATCGCACCACCACCTAGCATAATTATCACATCATTTTTATCTTGCTTTAACTGTTCAATAGTTTTATTTTGGTAAAAATTCTCTAATGGCTTAACTAAATGATAAGCTATAAAATTTGTAGATAACAAATAAAACAATAAAGTAATCACGCTTAAAATATATTTACCTTTAATCTTTTTCCAATATAAATAAATATTAAATAAAATCAGAAGTGATATAATTCCTCCCGGTGGAATTATAAAAGCATAAAAAATCTTGACTAAATAAAGCATAAATATACCTCCTATAACGTATTTTTTCCCCTAAAAATTATAAATATAACAAAATCATCGTTAATTTCTTCATTAATTTTCATTGTAAAAATATCTATTATTTGTTATAACAGTATATAAGGAGGGGATTATCATCGAAATTTCTCTAGAAACAATTCAACAGACAGACGAATTAGTTCATCAACTATATCAAACAACACGTGCTATGTCAAAAAGTGTAAACCGTGCATTATACAGTACAAATATCTATGGTTCTGAATGGACTATTTTAAAAACAATTCACGATCAAGGCACTATGACACAGACAGCACTTGCTAACTATTTAAATATTGAACCTGCTGCAATCTCTAAAACAATTCGTCAGCTGATGAAAAAAAATCTTATCATGCGTCAAAGTGGTGAAGATAAACGCGAAAAATATATTTATCTCACACCATTGGCGATTGAACAATATAATGAATGGTTTGAAGTTATCGCTCAAAATTGTCGCCGAGTATTAGAAGCTGTCAATGTAGAAGAACAAAAAATACTGATGGACTTATTGAGCAAAATAAAAAATAAAGTCAATGATGACATTTAACTTCTAAAACATAATTATCATAAATAGTATAAATAATAAAGAAGGGCATTATCTTATAAAAGTTAATGCCCTTTTTATTTATCATTTTGTAGCTGCGCGAATAATTGATTGTGCAACTTCTTTTATTGTTTTTCGTTTTGCCATACTATATTTTTGTATTCTACGATAAGCTTCACTTTCAGACAAATTATAAGCATCCATCAAAATACCTTTTGCTCTATCTAATAATTTTCTCATTTCTAGTGAATTTTTTATATCATCTAATTCACTTTCTAGTTGTTTAATCTCATTAAATCTAGATAGTGCAATTTCTATTGCTGGAAACAAATTACTTGGCTTTATTGGTTTTACCAAATAAGCTAAAACACCTGAATTCTTAGCTTTTTCTACAATGTCTTTTTGGCTAAAAGCTGTAAGCAAAATAACAGGAGCTAATTTTTGGTCAGAAATTCTCTTTGCAGCTGTAATCCCATCCATTTCTGGCATTTTTATATCCATAATCACTAAATCAGGTTTTAATCGCTGCGTTAATTCTATAGCTTTTAATCCATTAAAACATTCTCCAACGACTTCATGCCCAGCTTCTTCTAACATTTCTTTCAAATCCATACGAATGATTGATTCATTATCAGCAATCACAATTTTTAACTTAGACATCAACTTCACTCTCCATTAAAAATTTATAGGGAATAGCTATCTTGGCATGAACCCCATTATCATTATATAAGTCAAAAGAACCATTCATATCTCCTTCAATTAAGGTTCTCACAATTTGAAGTCCTAAAGATTTTGTCGGTAAATCAGAAAAATTCTCTGGTAAACCATTACCATTGTCATACAATTCTATTATATAGGCTTCATCACTTTGACTTATTTTAAGACCAATTTTACCATAATTTCTGCCTAAAAATCCATGCTCAATTGAATTTAAAATCAATTCATTTATGATCAAAGCTAAATTACTAGCTTGTTTTGATGGTAAAATTATTGTCTCTCCAATGAATTCTGTCTCCAGTTTAAAATGACTATCTAACATATTTTGCTGGATTAATTGCAAAATATTTTTTGTTACTTCCATTACATCTATATTTTCATCACCTTGTTGTGATAAAAATTCATGCACAACTGATATACTTAAAATACGATTTACACTTTCTCTCAAAGCCTCTTTTACTTCCATTGAATTTGAACGTCTAGCCTGTAATCTAAGCAAACTAGCAATCGTTTGTAAATTATTTTTTACACGATGATGTATTTCTTGTATCACAGCTGATTTTATTTTTAATTCTTTATCTTTTTTTCGAATTTCAGTAACATCAGATAAAATCACTATACGTGTCAATAAATTTCCTGCTTCATTTATTGGAATATCTCTTCTAGTTAATACTAAATTGCCAACTTCAATCTCTTTTTCATAAGGGCATCTTGGTAAAATAGTTTCTTTTTTAATATGCAAAGTCAACTGTCTATCAAAAAGATGACAACCTAATAAATTACTAACACCTAAAACATGATATATTCTAGAAGCTACCATATTAGCAAAAATAATGCGTTCGTTTTTATCTGTAATGATAATACCATCACGCGAAGAAATTGATCTATACATTTTATTATCTGTTTTTTTAGGTGCATTTTCCAAAATAATAAAAGCAGTTTTCAAAAGACGAGTAAAACCTCTTGTTTGTGCATCTTCATAATTTATTTCAAAACAAATAACAGCTATTACTTCATAATCAACGACAATCGGTATAGTATACATTTGATAAAATTTACCAAAATCTAATTCTCTTTGACCTTCATATTTTGATTTAAATTTAATACTTTTTTCGATTAAAGGTTCTTGTACTTTAGGAATTTCTTTTCCTATTAGTGAATGTTTTATTGGATTATATGTAGTATGTGGTTCAAATTCAGATATAACCGTAAAATAATTTTCTTTTTTAGAAAATGTATACATAGCTACATGTGCATGCACTAAATCAGCAACTAAAGGTAATGCAGCATTAATCTTTTGCAAAAAATTAGCTTTCATAGCGGATAAATTAGTAAATTGTCTACAATTATTCAAAAAAGACATTATTTTTCACTTCACTTTCTTTAATTTATGCTTTTATTTATTTTTATAAAGAAAAAAGGAGACCTATCGTCTCCTTTGTATTAAATTAAATTATGTTTAATTTAATTTATGTAATTATAAAACTCTACGTGCTCCAATATAGCAAGATGCCCAATAAGAACTACTTAAAGAATCGACAACTACTCCACGGCTAGAGGAAGCATTAATAAAATTACCATCACCCATATAGATACCTACATGAGATGCTCCATAAGTATAAGTAGAGAAAAATACTAAATCACCAGGCATAAGGTTATCATAAGATACTGGTGTACCTATTTCAAATTGTACATCTGCTGTACGTGGAAGAGAAATACCAGCTGTAGCAAAAACATAACGCGTAAAACCAGAACAATCAAAACCGCTTGGAGTTGTACCACCAAATACGTATGGCACGCCAATATAATTCAAAGATGAATTAATGATACGTTTTGCAATGTAATTAGAACTACGGCTTACTACAGGCATGTTACGTCCCATCAATGCTTGATATGTCATAGCGCCAACTAAACCATCATTATCCAAACCATTAGCTGATTGGAATGCTGCCACTGCAGCTTGTGTAGCTGGACCAAAATCTCCATCTGCTGTTACATCATAACCCTGACTTGCCAATGCTGCTTGAATTTCAGCGATTTCTGCACCTTGGTCTCCTAAACGGAAAGAAGATGCGCTAGCAATAGCACTCATACAGATCAAACACAAAGATAAAACTAAAACACGGACAACTTTACTCAAAAAAAAGACTCCTCTCAAAATCGCCTACGAGGTTAGCTGACGGGTTAGGACAGAGAAGGAAAGACTATCCATCTAAAATTTCAGTAAATTCTACCAAAACAAATTAGATTCACCCCAAAAAATTGGTTCTCCCGCTCCTGAGCTGGATTCGGCTTTCTATTTTTATTTTTTTATTACGCTCATAATCTATATTTTACACTATTTTATTAAAAACCTCAACCTATAATCAATAATTTTTATCATTTAGTTTAGTTCCTATATAATAATAACTAAACTAATTTCAACTGTTTTTATTATACTTAAGAAATTTTTTATTTAATTAAACAAAAGACATTGACATTTTGTCTAAATAGTGATACATTCTTAATTAGAAGTTAGCACTCACTATTATAGAGTGCTAACAATAGGGGTGAAAGAAATGCTAGATGAAAGAAAGCAACGCATTCTCCGAGCCATTGTAGATGACTATATATCTACTGCAGAGCCAATAGGCTCCCGAACAATTGCTAAGAAATATAGTTTGGGAATTAGCCCTGCGACAATTCGTAATGAAATGGCAGATTTAGAGACACTTGGTTATATCAAGCATCTCCATACCTCATCTGGGCGTATCCCCTCATCAAAAGGTTATCGTTTTTATGTTGATGACTTATTAACATTAGAACAAATGTCGGAGAATGAGATATCTCTTATCAATAATTGGTATGCTACTAAAGTACGTTCTGTTGAAGAAATTTTCCGTGAAACTTCACGTATAATCTCTCAACTGACAAAAAATGTATCTTTAGTTTTAGCTCCACAATTAACGCAAACAGCTTTTCAGTATTTGCGATTTTTACCACTTAATGAACATCAAGTAATAGCTGTCATTATGACAGATGCTGGTTTTATTGATAATAAAATTATCGATATTCCAAGTGGTGTTTCTTTTGAGGATTTTGATAATATCGCTAGTATCTTTAATCATTATCTCAAAGGTAAGCGTCTATCAGATATTAGTATGGCATCAATTCGCAAAATTCGTGGTGAAACTGTTAATTCCACAGTTTTCAATGCTATCATTAATATTATAGATGAAGCATTAGCCAAAGATAAGCAAGAACGACTTTATCTAGGTGGTGCAAGAGAATTAATGGAACAGCCTGAATTTCATAATATAGATAAAGTAAAAAAACTATTATCTATGTTTGAAGAAAAACAACTTTTATATGATATTTTGCATGCACAAAAAGATGAAAGTTTAGCTGTTACCATTGGTCAAGAAAACAAATATAATGATATTAAAGATTGCAGTATTATCAGTGCCACATATCATTTAGATGGTAAACCAATTGCCACATTAGCTGTTTTAGGTCCAACACGTATGGATTATGGCAAAATAATTTCTTTATTAAAATTTATGAATGCTAATCTTGCTGATATTTTCCATAGATTTCATTTGTAATCTATAAAGATTAAACTATTTATTATTAACTAAGAAGGTGGTTGATTCATGGCTACTCCAGAAGAAACTAAAGAAACTATGCAGACTGAAACTACTTCTGATAATGAAGTTAAAGAAACAGTAGAAGAAACTACTAATGAGACTGCTGTAGAAAATGATGAAGCAACTTTTGATACAATAAAAAAAGAACTTGAAGCTCAAAAAGAATTATTACAGCAAAGCGAGGACCACTATAAAAGATTGCAAGCTGATTTTGCAAACTTCCGTCGTCGCAATGAAAAAGAACGTGAAGAATTATCTAGTGTAGTACTTCAAGGATTAATTAAAGATTTATTACCTATCATTGATAATTTTGAACGTGCTTTAGCTGTTGAAGGAGCTGCTGGTACTCCTCTTCATGATGGAATTTCCATGGTTTACAACCAATTAATGGAATCTTTGAAGAAAAATGGACTTGAAGTTATTAAAGCTGCTGGTGAAAAATTTGATCCGAATTTCCACCAAGCTGTAATGCGTGTTCAAGACCCTGAAAAAGAAGATGATACCATCGAAGAAGAATTCCAAAAAGGTTATATGGTACAAGGTCGAGTAATTCGCCCAAGTATGGTAAAAGTTGTAGCTAATTAATCATTTAATTAACTATAATTAATATAAAATATTTTATTAAATTGCATAACACTTATATTTATATATAGATGTTTTTAGGAGGAATTTATAATGTCCAAAGTAATTGGTATTGACTTAGGTACTACTAACTCTGTAGTCGCTGTTATGGAAGGTGGCGAACCTACAGTTATTACAAACCCAGAAGGTAGCAGACTTACTCCTTCAGTTGTAGGTTTCACAAAAGATGGTGAACGTCTTGTAGGTCAACTTGCAAAACGTCAAGCTGTTTCCAATCCAGATAGAACAATCGCTTCAATCAAACGTCATATGGGCGAAGTTAATTATAAAGTAAATATTGATGGTAAATCTTATACTCCACCAGAAATTTCTGCTATGGTTCTTCAAAAATTAAAAGCTGATGCAGAAAAATATCTTGGCGAAAAAGTAACTCAAGCAGTTATCACTGTTCCTGCTTACTTCAACGATAGCCAACGTCAAGCAACTAAAGATGCTGGTAAAATCGCAGGTCTTGATGTTCTTCGTATCGTAAACGAACCAACTGCTGCTGCTCTTGCTTATGGTCTTGATAAAGGTGAAGATGGTACAATCTTAGTATTCGACTTAGGTGGCGGTACATTCGATGTATCTATCCTCGAACTTGGTGATGGCGTATTCGAAGTAAAATCCACTAATGGTAATACTCATTTAGGTGGCGATGACTTTGACCATGCAGTAATGAATTGGATGGTAGAAGAATTCAAAAAATCCAACGGCATTGACTTATCTCAAGATAAAATGAGTGCTCAACGTCTTATCGAAGCTGCTGAAAAAGCAAAAATCGAACTTTCCAGCATGACTTCTACAAATATCAACTTACCATTCATCACTGCTGATGCAACAGGTCCAAAACACTTAGATTTAACTCTTACTCGTGCAAAATTTGATGAATTAACAGCAGATCTTGTTGAAGCTACAATCGAACCAACTCGTAAAGCTATGGCTGATGCTGGTTTATCCGTTTCTGAAATCGATAAAATCATCTTAGTTGGTGGTTCTAGCCGTATCCCTGCTGTTCAAGAAGCTATTAGAAAATATCTTGGTAAAGAACCAAATCATGGTGTAAACCCTGATGAATGCGTTGCAGTAGGTGCAGCTATTCAAGCTGGTATCTTAGCTGGTGAAGTTAAAGACGTATTACTTCTTGATGTAACTCCACTTTCCTTAGGTATTGAAACATTAGGTGGTATTTGCACAAAAATCATTGAAAGAAATACTACTATTCCTACTTCTAAGAGCCAAGTATTCTCTACAGCTGCTGATAATCAGCCTGCAGTTAGCATTCATGTTCTTCAAGGTGAACGTGAAATGGCAGCAGACAACAAAACTCTCGGTCGTTTCGATTTAACAGACATTCCACCAGCTCCAAGAGGAGTTCCTCAGATCGAAGTTAAATTCGATATTGATGCTAACGGTATCGTTCATGTATCTGCAAAAGACCTCGGTACTGGTAAAGAACAAAATATCACTATTCAATCTGATAGCGGTATGAGCAAAGAAGATATCGACCGCATGGTTAAAGAAGCTCAAGCTCATGAAGCTGAAGATAAAAAACGTAAAGAAGAAGTAGAAACTAGAAATAATGCTGATTCTTTAGTATTCCAAGCTGAAAAAGTAATCAAAGATTTAGGCGATAAAGCTGATGCTAATACTGTAGCTAAAGTAAAAGATGGCATTGAAGGCGTTAAAAATGCTCTCAAAGGTACAGATATCGAAGCAATCAAAAAAGCTATGGAAGAATTACAAAAACCTCTTTATGAATTAAGCGCAGCTGCATATCAGCAGGCTCAGCAAGCTCAACAACAAGCTGGCGGAGCAGGTGCTAATGCACAGCAACAGACTCAGACAAAAGATGATGACAATGTTGTTGACGCTGATTTTAAAGATGTAACTGATAAATAATTTAAGTTTAATTAATATAAGAAATTCGATGCACATAACTCCAGTTAATCCTTAGCTGGAGTTATGTCAATTAAGCATAAAATCTTTATTTAGGTTTAGGTGGTGCAAAGTGAGTACAAAACGCGATTATTATGAAGTCTTAGGCGTAAGTAAAAATGCTACAGAAACAGAAATTAAAAAAGCCTACAAAAAAATGGCTCGAAAATATCACCCTGACCTCAATCGTGATAATCCTAAAGAAGCCGAAGAAAAATTCAAAGAAGTAAATGAAGCTTATGAAGTTTTATCCAATCCACAGAAAAAAGCTCAATATGACCAATTTGGTCATGCAGCTTTTGATGGTACTGGTGGAGCTGGCGGTGGCTTTGGCGGTTTCGGCGGTTTTGGTCAAGGTGGCTTTGGTGGAGAAGGTTTTGGCGATATCTTTGACATGTTCTTTGGTGGTGGCGGTGGTGCTGGCGCTTCTGCTCGCCGTCGTGGCCCAGAACGTGGTTCTGATTTACGCTATAATTTATCTATTTCCTTTGAAGAAGCTGCATTTGGTAAAACAGTAGAACTCAATATTCCTCGTACAGAAAAATGTTCTAGTTGTAATGGTACAGGTGCTGCTGCTGGTACCCATCCTGAAACTTGCCCTGATTGCCACGGTACAGGTCAAGTACAATTCACTCAAAATACACCATTTGGTCGCATGGTAAATCAGCGTACTTGTTCCCGTTGCAGTGGTACAGGTCAAATCATTAAAACACCATGTAAAGATTGTAATGGTAAAGGTGTTAAATCTGTTCGTTCTAAAGTTGAAGTTAAAATCCCTGCTGGTGTAGATACTGGAAACCGTATCCGTGTAGCTGGTGAAGGTGAAGCAGGTGTTCGTGGCGGATCTACTGGTGATTTATACGTATATATCACAGTAAAAGACCATAAATTCTTCAAACGTGAAGGCACTGAAATCATCTGCGAAGTTCCTATCACTTTTGTACAAGCTTCCTTAGGCGATACTATAGAAGTGCCAACTCTTGATGGTAAAGTAGAAATGAAAATACCAGCTGGTATCCAGTCTGGTACAATAATGCGTTTAAAAGGAAAAGGTATTCCATTCCTTCGCGGTGCTGGTCGTGGCGATCAACATGTTCACATTAAAGTTTTAACTCCACAAAAACTTACTGACAGACAAAAAGAACTTCTTCGTGAATTTGCTGGTATTAAAAATGATAAAGCAAATCCAGAACAAGAAAGCTTCTTTAAGACTTTAAAAAATCTCTTTAAATAAAAAAATGACTCCTAGTAATTATAACTAGGAGTCATTTTTTATTATTTATTTTTATCTATAAATTCTAAAGCCATTTCCGCATTTGACCTTGCTAAACTACGCAATTTAGCCATTCGCTTCAAATTCTGATTGCGATATATTTCTTTATTATTCCATTTAGCATTAATTTCTTGCATCAAAGCTTCCACTGTTACATTCTCTAAATCGCCTACAACATCTTCATCAATGGATTTTAAAAATCTATCAATTTTAGGATCATATGATATACCTATCATTGGCGTGCCCATCACACCTGCAAAAATCAATGCATGAAGGCGAATGCCAATCATTAAATCCATGTTTCCTACTAATGACATTAATTCCCTTGTTGTAAAATCTTCTTTCAAGATACATGCCGGCTGTTTCATTTTAGCTACAATTTTTTTAGCAGCCTTTACATCTTCTGGATATTGCATTGGCATAAAAACAATCTGAGCATTTAATTTCGTTACTGCTTCATCAGCCACTTCTGCTAAGACGTCTTTATAATGTTGCCATTCACGCCATTCACGCACAGATATACCAATTATCGGCTTAGTGAGTGAAATATGTGATTTCTTAAAAATCTCTCGCCCACTTTTTTTATCTACTGCATTTATTGCTAACACTGGATCTGCTGTAGCTTTTATCGGTGGTTTTACAATCTTAAGCATATCCAATTCTTTTAATGAATCTTTATCGCGAACTGTAATCAACGCACTATGATTGCCAAACCATCTCATCAAGCGTCTTGCGAATTTACCATAAATAGGGCCAATACCTTGAGCATATAACATTATCGGTGTATAAACTAATTTAGCTAAAAATAATACACCCATATAATAATATAAGCTTCGACCGCTAGTTACATTTTGTAATAAGCTACCGCCACCACTTATAAGTAAATCCGCCTTTTTCAACACTTTCAAAATATCTACTACATTTAACCAATTAACTGCATCAACACTATGGCGTTTTCTTGTATATTCTGGGTCTGATGAAATAACTGTAATATGAAGTTTTGGATTAAGCTCTGAGAATACTTCTAACATTGCAGATAGCATAGCTTCATCGCCTGCATTTTTAGAACCATAATACCCAGAAATTACAATATTATTCATTCAAAGACTTACTCCTATCTGTTGAAGATGCAATATATTGCCATAAATACAATGCACCCATGACAACACAGCCTATGACAGCACCCCATAAAGCACCATCAAAACCTCTCATTAATGACATAAATACCGGCGTACGCATATGTGCAAAAGTTTCTACCATAGAACCTTGTCCAATAGTCGCTACTATAGATAAAATAAAGAAGATAGCTGCTGGCCACTTACGATACCATGCCATGATCATTATTATAAACGCTGGATGACCAATAAAAATTTCTTTTGAACGAGGTCTTGCATAAAACGCTTGTTCTAAGAAAGCTCTTATTTTCAATTCTATGCCAGGAACAGGAACGCCAGCTGTATGACCGGAACGACCGATAAAGATAACAGCTACAATCATAGCTATCAAAAATCCTACTAAAGCTTTTACAGATACAGTCATATTCAATATACGTTTAGCCTGTTCTTTAAAAGCTGGTGGTGTTAATAAATTATCACCGAATATATCAAAACGTTGCATAAAGGCTATAGCCACTAAAATAATTGGCAATACAAATGTTAACTTGATACCACGGAAAATACTCATTTCCAAGAAGAATTCTACATCAGATAAAATACCAGATAAGAACATTGCCCCCATCATAGAAACAACACTTGCACAGACAATAGCCTTCACTGCTTTTAATAATAATGGACCAAATTTTAATTTACCAATTAGACGATTTCTACGAATTACATCTAATTGACTTATCATACCAATAGCAGGGAAAACATTTGCCGCAGCTAAAGCAGCCATTATACGAATTGTAGAGCCCTTTCCTATCAATACTGGAACAGCTGTTATTACAAAGCAAATTGCTAATAAAATATACTGTTTTTTATTTGATAAGCTTGGGTAAACCAAAGAAATATACAATACACAAGCACTACAAATACCTAAAAGCATTATAACTTGCAAAATTGTATTGCCAAAAAATGGCTCAAAATGACTAGCAGGTCCAATAGTGAAACCTTTAGATTCAAGTTTTGCTTTTGTATCTGAAATATATTTCATATTTGTAGCTAATAAGGACATATCACCTTCAGGTTTTTCATAAATACGCATTAAATCTATACGTATATTGCGTTCTTCATCAGTATTTGCCCAACGTTCAACAGCTACATCCATTTTCAATTTTGGCTGTTCATCTTTTGGTATAGTATATAATCTAGCGACTTTATAATCTAAACCTCTAGCAATATCATATAAACCATCTTGTGGATAAAATTGCAATTGTGTAACATGTTCAATCATACCAAGAGTGATATCTCTTTCTTTCATCAACTCAATAGTACGTTCAGTATTATGCAAACCACCTAATGTTTCAGAACCAGAAAATACTATTTCTGATATTTTGAAATCCTTTAAACGGTCAAAAACTGCATTGATATCATCATCTGTTACATTCTTATAGTTACTAGGTCTAGCCAACACATAAAAACCTGCATCATTAACAGCCTTCATTTCATCAGTTGGCATTCCTAAATTCATTTTTAATAACTCTGTATAATTAGCTTTTACTGCTAATATTTCTTGATTTCCTAAATCTAGAACATTTACTCTCTCTTTGCCTAAGCGTCTAAATAAATCTTCTTTTACTTCTGTATATGTTTGCTTATCATGTCCTACAACATATACTTCGTCAGCTTTTATAGTACCTTGCTGAACTAAAGTACGCCATGCAGGATCACTTAAAGTTCCACTATAATAATTTTCTAGTACAGAACTACCTGCAATAGCCATAGCTTTGCCATTTTTATTCAATTTTTCAAATGTAGTTTCATATACAGCAAGTGAAGAAATGCCTGCCTGTTTTGCTTGAGATAATACTTCCTCTACTGGTATTCCTTCTAATTGAGCTAATTTAACCATATCTTCATAATCAATGGCTAAATCCACTGTCATATTTGCTTTTTCTACACTATTACGTTGAATATTTACACCAATAGCAGCTATTAGGCCAATTATTATACAAACAATCAACAAACGATTATATTTAAACTTTGTCAATCTCTATTCCACCTTACTTATTACTTATTGATACCTGCCTCAATAAGTACTTGACCATTTTGCTGTTCTACTCTAGTAAATTTTGCACCTTCTAATGGTAATTTATCTGTTGAAACTAAGAATATATCTTTGGTGAAACTTATACCAATTTTACCAAACAATCTGTTTTCTGTATTAGCATCTGTAATGCGGAAAAGTAAATTTTTTCCTTCCACTACAATAATACCTTTTACATTGATAGTTGCTTCTTGCCCTAAGAAAGAAATTTTTCCTGTAGCTTCAACATTATCAGGTGTAATTTTTACTGCTATATCAGAAATTTTATCTACTTCTTTTGCTAATAATTGGGCTAAATTATTTTCATCGATTAGACCTGTTATTGTTAAATTATCAGCTGAGTTTATCACCAATCTACGAGCTAATAATAAATCTTGTACGCTAATCTCTATATTTTCGCCCTTTAAAGATAACTCATTTAAATTTACTTTATCTAATTTTATATTTGTAGCTTCAATATCTATATTATCTACTTGACCAAATAGCATCATAAAGCTAGGTGATGTTTCTATATTGGCACTAACAGAATCAGTTTGCAAACTTCTTTCTATACGTCCAGATATTTGATTGCTTATATATGTTGGTAATATATAAGTTGCACCTGCCAATGCTATTACAACTACAAGGATTAAACCAATTAATAATTTTCGCAAATTCAAGATACCTCGTATTTTAAATTATATGATTAGCTTTTGCATGTAGATAAGATTCAATAAATTTATTGATATCTCCGTCCATTACGCCTTGTGTATCACTTGTTTCTGTATTTGTTCTATGGTCTTTTACTAAGTTATATGGGTGGAATACATAAGAGCGAATCTGGCTACCCCATTCAATTTTTTGCTGGTCACCTTCAAGTGCTGCAAGTTCTTTTTCTTTCTTTTCCATTTCAAGTTCAAAAAGTCTAGCACGAAGTAAACGCAAACATTGTTCACGGTTTTGTAACTGAGAACGTTCACTTTGACATTGTGCTACAACACCTGTTGGAATATGTGTCATACGTACAGCAGAGTCAGTTTTATTGATATGCTGTCCACCAGCACCACTTGCACGATAAGTATCTACACGTACATCAGCCATATTGATATCCACTTCTACATCATCATCAATTTCTGGCATAACATCACAAGCAGAGAAAGATGTATGTCTACGGGAGTTAGCATCAAATGGAGAAATTCTAACTAAACGATGAACGCCTTTTTCTGATTTTAAATAGCCATAAGCATTATGCCCTTTAATCAATAAAGTAACAGATTTTACCCCAGCTTCATCACCTGGTAATAAATCTGCTGTTTCTACGCTAAAGCCATTGCGTTCTGCCCAACGTCCATACATGCGTAATAACATCTGTGTCCAGTCTTGCGCTTCTGTTCCGCCAGCACCTGCATGTAGAGTCAAAATAGCATTATTAGCATCATATTTTCCTGATAATAATAATTCTAATTCTAACTGTTCTATAGCTTCATTGATTTCTTTAATCTCTGCTTCTACATCATCGCAAACAGTTTCATCTTTATCTTCCATGCCCATTTCCCATAAAATCTGCATTTCTTCAAATTTATGGAGAATATTTTTATATTTGTCTACACCAGCTTTGACACCATTTAATTCTTGAGTGATTTTTTGGGCTTGGTCTGGATCGTCCCAAAAAGTAGGTTCACCCATTTTATATTCTAGCTCAGCAATTTTTTCTTCTTTGCGAGCGATGTCAAAGTGAATCCCCCATTTCAGTGAGCTTTTTTTCTATCGCTACAATCGTAGTGTGTAAATCTTCTAGCATCATTTCACTTCCTTTTTTATTTTTAACTAAAATAAATAAAATTATTTATAGGCAAAAGCTCTATTAAATTGAATAAAAATAGAGCTTTTCCTTATCATTATATATTAATTATTTATTTTTGCCACAACAGTTTTTATATTTTTTACCGCTACCACAAGGACAAAGGTCATTTCTACCTATATTATTACTTTTTGCCTGTGGAGATTTAGAAATACTTTCACCATGATTTACAGTTGCATTTTTCAAACGGTCTTCTGGCTGTGGTTGTTCACGAACAACATTTACACGATACATCAATTTTGCAATATCTTCTTGAATATTATCGATCATTGCTTGGAACATATCATGACCTTCAATTTTATATTCAACTAATGGATTTCTTTGACCATAAGCACGCAAGCTAATACCTTCACGAAGCATATCCATATGATCTAAATGTTCCATCCATTTATTATCTACAACTTTAAGCATAATGATGCGTTCTAAATCACGCATTACTTCACTGCCGAATAATTTTTCACGATTATCATAATTATCTTTAGCTACTTTATATAAAGTTTCTTTTAATTCATCACGACTCATCGCTTCTAATTGTTCTTTTACTAAAGTTCCTTTTGGTGCATAAATATCTTCTGCTTCTTTAATTAAACCATTTAATGTCCATTCTTCTGGATAAAGTTTTTCATTAGCATATCTATCCATCTGACTGTCAATTATACGTTTAACCATTTCAATGATATTTTCATAGAGATTTTCACCAAGTAAAATCTTACGACGTTGGTCATAAATAACTTCACGCTGTTGATTCATGACATCATCATATTCAATGACATGTTTACGAATATCGAAGTTACGTGCTTCAACTTTTTTCTGTGCCTGTTCAATAGAACGAGTAACTAATTTATGTTCAATTGGATCATCTTCACCCATACCAAGTTTTTCCATGATATTGGCAATATTGTCAGAACCGAATAGACGCATTAAATCATCTTCTAAGGATAAGAAGAAACGTGATGCACCTGGGTCACCTTGACGACCAGCACGACCACGTAACTGATTATCAATACGACGAGATTCATGACGTTCTGTACCAATTACATAAAGACCGCCAACTTCTGCTACGCCTTCACCTAAGCTAATATCTGTACCACGACCAGCCATATTAGTGGCAATAGTTACAGCACCTTTTTGACCTGCGTCTTTGATGATTTCAGCTTCCATTTCATGATATTTAGCATTTAATACTTTATGGTCTATACCTTGTCTTTTCAATTGTGCACTTACTTCTTCAGATTGAACGATAGAAGTTGTACCTACTAAGACTGGCTGACCTTTAGCATGACATTCTTTTATTGTATTGATTACTGCTTTCATTTTAGCTTTTTTAGTTTTATAAATAACATCAGGATAATCAATACGTTTAATAGGTTTATTTGTAGGTACTACAATTACTGGTAATTTATAAATCTTTAAGAATTCATTTTCCTCTGTTTTTGCTGTACCTGTCATACCAGCTAATTTTTCATACATACGGAAATAATTCTGGAAAGTAATTGTTGCTAAAGTTTGAGATTCACGCTGAATTTTTACACCTTCTTTAGCTTCAATAGCTTGATGTAAACCTTCAGAATAACGTCTACCAAACATCAAACGACCTGTAAATTCATCGACAATGACGATTTCACCATCACGAACAACATAATCGCGGTCGCGTTTCATCATTGCTTTGGCACGAAGTGCTTGTGTAAAGCAGTGAGACATTTCTATATTAGCACTATCATATAAGTTTTTAATATTTAATGCTTTTTCTACTTTTGCTACAGCAGAATCATTAGGAGAAACTGTTTTTTCTTTTTCATTTAAAACATAATCTTCTCCTTCTTTTAAATTTGCTACAGCTTTTGCCATGATAGCATACATATCAGTAGATTTTGCACCAGGACCAGAAATAATAAGTGGTGTTCTAGCTTCATCAATTAAAATACTATCCACTTCATCGATGATAGCATAATTTAATTCACGTTGTACCATCTGTTCTTTAGATACAACCATATTATCTCTTAAATAGTCAAAACCAAATTCATTATTTGTACCGAAAGTAATATCACAATTATAAGCAAATTTACGAGAAGGAAAATCCATATCATGAGTGATTAACCCAACTGTTAATCCTAAAGAACGATATAATCTACCCATCCATTCGCTATCACGTTTTGCCAAGTAATCATTAACTGTAATCATATGCACGCCTTTACCAGTTAATGCATTTAAATATACAGCTAATGTAGCTACTAATGTTTTACCTTCACCTGTACGCATTTCAGCGATTTTACCTTCATGTAGGCAAATACCACCAATCATCTGTACATCAAAATGACGCATACCAAGCACACGTCTAGAAGCTTCACGAACAGTTGCGAAAGCTTCTGGCAAAATACTATCTAAAGATTCACCATTTGCTATACGATCTTTAAAATCACTTGTTTTTCCATATAATGAGCCATCGCTCAGCTGTTTCATTTGCGGTTCTAAAGCGTTTATTTTTTCTACAATACCGCGCATACGGCGAATTTCACTTTCATTATTATCGCCTAAAAATCTTTTAATAAAGCCGAACAAAAATCTCAACCCCTAACAAAATCATATTTTAATGTAGTATAACTAAAACATCTAAATCTATTTATCCTAAAAAATCTAAGATAATTTACTATCTACAAATTAAAATATTATAGATGTAAAAATTATATACAAATAAAACTACATCAAATTTTATCAAACAATGCTTAATAAGTCAAAGATAGTCATTATTTTATTTACTTATTTATATAAAAAAATCGAGCTAATTAACTTAGCCCGATTTTATCTCAATGTATTATTGTCTACCTAAAATATATTATACACCAGACTCAATTAAACCATATTTACCATCTTTACGTTTGTAAACAACGTTAACATCTTCAGTTTTATCATCACGATATACGAAGAAATCATGGTTTAATAAATTCATCTGCATAATAGCTTCTTGAACATCCATAGGTTTTACCACAAAACGTTTTGTTTTAATAACAACTGCTTCATCTTCTTCAACAGGTTTTGCAGGTGGAGTCATCATTTCAGTTCTGATACTACCTTCACGGAAACGTTTTTCCAATTTAGTTTTATATTTACGAATCTGACGTTCAATTTTTTCGATAACTAAATCAATAGATGTATACATATCCATTGTTGCTTCCTGTCCGCGTAATAAAATTCCCTGAACAGGTACAGTAACTTCTACAATATGACGGTCTTTTGATACTGTAAGAAGGACGGTAATTTCTCCAACATTATCGAAGTATTTTGTTACTTTTCCTACTTTCTTTTCTACATAATCGCGAAGTGCTGGAGTGACTTCAATGTTTTTGCCTCTAATAGTGAATGTTGCCATATGCATTCATCCCCTTTTCTGTATCTTTGATTATATATATTCTACAACTACTATTTCTATTCCTTCTATTTTTTATAAAAATTTTAAAAAATTTTTACAAATTTTATGCATTACTGATTTATACTAATTAATTATCTATATATCTCAGTATTTTCGCCTAATAATTTAATAATCTTCCATTATCATTCCATTCTCCATACATAATGCCTTTCTTTGTATTTTCAATTAATTTTTCTAATCTTTTTTGAAATAATTGAGGATTTTTCTTTTTTATTTGAATAGTATCTATGCGTACACGTTGATATAATGATGGAAACTTATGGAAATTTGCCCAAACTATCTCATCTTTTTTCAATTCTTCTAATATATCTATATCTATATTAAATCCCTTTTCCGACATATCTGGTAATACTTTTTTACCTGCTTGTGTCATTTTTCCTAACTTTTCCATTCTTCGACAACGTTCTTTATTCAATTCCGACCAGATAGATCCTTTTTTTCGTGGAGATAATCTTTGTATTGTTATTCCATTATCAAGTTTTTTTACCGTACTATCTATCCAACCAAAGCACAAAGCTTCCTCCACAGCATCTATATACCAAAATGTATCATCATTTTGTGGTCTACCTCGTTTTACTATCACCCAACATTCTTTTTGTGTTTCATAATTATTTTCTAGCCATAGTCTTAATTCTTCTCTATTTTTAGCCTTTAATATATTTATAGGTTTTACTTCTTTCATCTTGTAAATACTCCATTTTGATTATTTTCAATAAATTTTATTATACATCACTAGATAATAATTTATACGTAATTTTATTCTGTTCAAATTAACTAAAAAGCTTTATAATATGCTATAGAATAGGAGAGATAAAAATATGTTAGATACTGATTTATGTTGGTGTGGCAGTAATAAAGCATATAAAGACTGCCATAAACAATTTGACGAACACTTAAATTCCATTAAATTAAAGGCATTCAAAGGTCAAAAAAGACCACCTCGCAATATTATAAAAAATGAAAAAGATATTGAAGGTATTCGCAAAAGTGGCATTATAAATAATGGAGCTCTTGATTTAATAGCTTCTAAAATTTGTGCTGGTATGGATACAGAAACTATCAATTTATTAGCACATAATTATATCGTTGAACATGGCGGTATTCCTGCTTGCTTAAATTATGAAGGCTATCCAAAAAGTATCTGCGTATCTATTAATAATGTAGTTTGTCATGGTATTCCTAGTCGCGATATCGTTTTAAAAGATGGCGATATTGTAAATGTAGATGTAACTACTATTCTTGATGGATATTATGCTGATGCTTCTCGTATGTTTATGATAGGTAATGTTTCTGATAAAGCAAGAAAGTTAGTAGAAGTTACTAAAGAATGTATGGAAATCGGTATTAAAGCTATTAAACCATGGAGCTTTGTTGGTGATATCGGAGCTGTTGTTGAACATCATGCACATAAACATGGTTATTCTGTAGTTGAAGATTTAGGTGGTCATGGTGTTGGTAAAAAGTTCCATGAAGAACCATTCGTAGCTCATTTTGGTAAAAAAAATACAGGTATGCTTCTCGTTCCTGGTATGGTTTTAACTGTTGAACCAATGATTAATATGGGTGCTCGTCATGTAGTCTTAGACCCAGTAGATGAATGGACAATCTATACAAAAGATGGCTCTTTATCTGCACAATGGGAAAAAACTGTATTAATCACTGAAACTGGTACAGAAATACTTGCTGATTAATACTCAAATTATTAAACTAAAAATGCTTCCTGCTACAAATACAGGAAGCATTTTGTAATATTGCTTAAATTTTATTAAAGGGGTTTTGTAATGACTAATAAACCAATTATTAGTATGGAAAAAGTATTTAAAAAATATGAAAATAATGCTCTAGCTCTAAATGATATAAATGTAAAAATTCATAAAGGGGAATTTGTTTTTATCGTAGGTCCAAGTGGAGCTGGTAAATCCACCTTTATGCGCATGCTTTTACATGAAACCTTACCTACTTTTGGAACAGTTATCATCAATGGATATAATATCACTAAAATGAAACGACAAGATATTCCTTATTTACGTCGTAGTCTAGGTATTGTTTTCCAAGATTATCGCCTTTTACCAGATAAAACGGTTTATGAAAATATTGCCTTTGCTATGCGAGTTATCGAAGCGCCTCGCCGTCTAATACAACATAGCGTAAATAGTGTTTTAGATGTCGTAGGTTTGAAAGATAAATATAATTGTTTTCCTCATCAACTATCCGGTGGTGAACAGCAACGTGTAGCTATAGCTAGAGCTATCGTTAATCAACCAGCTATCGTCATTGCTGATGAGCCGACAGGAAATCTTGACCCAGAAACTACATGGGGCATCATGGAAATATTTTATCGCATCAATAAAGCTGGTACTACAATCGTCATGGCTACTCATAATAAAGAAATTGTAGACACTATGCAACGACGCGTATTAACTATTGAAAACGGTCAAATTATTCGAGATGTTGCTCAAGGAGGCTATAGTGATGAAGCTTAGTACAAGTGAATATTTTATCAAAGAAGTCTATACCTCTTTTAAACGCAACATTTGGATGACTTTAGCTTCCATTTTTACCGTAGTTCTTTCTTTATTTATCTTAGGTTTTTTCTCTATCGTCATTTTAAATTTAAATAAAATGGCAGACACTTTAGAATCACAAGTACAAATAAGCGTATATTTGAAAGATGATTTATCCCAAGAAGAAATCGATGAAACGAAAGAAACTTTAAGTAAAATAGAAGGATTACAAGATATTAAATTCACTACTCGTGAAGAAGCTATGGAAAATTTCAAAGAACGTCTAGGCGACCAACAATTTTTATTAGATGCTTTAGATGATACCAATCCTCTACCTGATTCTTTTTCTTTGACTGTTACTTCTCCTCAGCAAGTAAAAACTATAGCTGATACAGCAGCTGCTCTCGATAGCGTAGAATCTGCTTCCTATAGTCAAGATATCATCAATCATTTATTCAATCTTACTCACTTAATTCGCTTAATTGGTGTAGCTTTAATAATCCTATTGACTGGTGCTGCTATTTTTATCATTTCAAATACAATACGCCTCACTGTATTTGCTCGCAGAAAAGAAATAGCCATCATGAAATATGTTGGTGCAACTGACTGGTTTATTCGCTGGCCTTTCCTTCTTGAAGGCATTTGTCTTGGCTTTATCGGTGGGGGTTTAGCTACTATATTTCTTTATATAGTCTACAATCAAGTTACTCAGGAAATCTATGAAGCTATGGCATTTTTCCCACTCATTCCGCAACACCCATTCATTGATTATATCAGCCTTGCTATCTTAGTTGCAGGAATTATCATTGGTGCTTTGGGAAGTACCATTTCTTTAAAAAGATTTCTAAAAGTTTAAGGAGCATATTTTAATGAAAAAATTTCTTATTTTATCTTTATTATTATGCTTTTTTATGACAAATACACCTCTTGTTTTTGCCGAAAGCCTTTCTGAAAAACAAGAACGCATTGAACAACAAGCCCAAGAAGAAAAAAATAAAATACAAGAAGCCACTGATAAATTAAACGAGGTTTCTGAAAAAATGCGTATCTTGCAAGCAGAATTAGATGAAGCAAATACAGCTTATAATGAAATAAAAGCCAAATTAGACAATGCTAATGAACAGATTGCTCAAAAGGAAAAACAATTAGCAGATACTGAACAATCATTGAAAAAAAACCAGAAATATTTACAAAAACGTGTACGTGATATCTATATACATGGACAAATTTCTTATCTAGATATTTTATTTGGTGCAAAAGATTTTTCAGATTTTTTGACTAGAATGGATTTAATCAAAAGAATTTTACGCTATGACTATGATTTAATCACTAAAATTCATCAAGAACGCAATAGCATTATACAAACTAAAGCAGAATTAGAAAAAGAAAAAACTGCTACAGAAAAATTATATGACGAAGCTAAAACTAAAAAATTTGCTCTTGATGATAAAAAATCCGCTCTTGATAAAATGATAGATAGAATAAAATATGACAAAGAAACATCAGAAAAAGCATATAAAGAACTCATGAATGCATCTGAACAAATTGCTTTAATGATACAAAGACGAGGCTCTTCGGCATATGTCGGCACAGGGCAAATGATTTGGCCTTTAGGTGGCCCTATAACTTCTGAATATGGCTGGCGAACTCACCCTATTTATGGCAATGCTCGCTATCATAGCGGTATTGATATTGGTGGTGATTATGGCATGAATATCTATGCTGCTGACTCTGGTACTGTAACATATTCAGGCTGGATTAGCGGTTATGGCAATACTGTCATTATTGACCATGGAAATGGCGTTTCTACACTTTATGGTCATAATCAATCACTCACTGTAAGTGTCGGTCAAAATATCTCTCAAGGTGATGTCATAGCTCATTGTGGCTCTACAGGAAATTCCACAGGCCCTCATTGTCATTTTGAAGTTCGTGTCAATGGTGAACCTACTAACCCATATGACTATTTATAAATACTAAGTGGTGATATTTTATGAATAAAATTTTAAAAACTATAATTGCAGTATTACTCATAGCAATTATCTCCTCAATTTCTACCCTAGGTTTAATTTATTATGCTCTCGGTTTTAATGAACAAGGATTTAGCAATCTAATGCGTTTTATTACAGCGTATCGCTTCATTGAAACAAAATATGTCAATGATACTGATGATGTAAAACTAATTGATGGTGCGATTGATGGTATGGTAAAATCCTTAAATGACCCTCATTCCAATTACCTATCACCTAAAATGTATAAAACCTTAATGGAACAAACAGAAGGCTCTTTTGCTGGTATCGGTGTTGTCATGGGTATGGATAATGAACAAAAAATTCATATAGTCGGCATCATGGAAAATTCTCCAGGGCAAAAAGCAGGTCTTCAAGAAGGTGATGAAATTTTAGCCGTTGATGGGGTACCAGTAACTCAAATGGCATTTGATGAAGTAGCTGCCCATGTTCGTGGACAAGCTGGTACCGATGTAGTTTTAACAATTATGCGCGATAATGCAAATCAAGATATAACAATTACACGCGACAATATAAAATTAAAAACTGTCGGTCATAAAATGTTAGATAACAATATCGGCTATATTCAAATAGTATCTTTCTCTGAAGACACTGCCAATGAATTTAATGAAGCTTACAATGATTTAAAAAATCAAGGTATGAAGGCACTTGTATTAGATTTACGCAACAATCCTGGCGGACTTTTGACAACTTGTGTTGAAATTGCTAAAAAACTTGTACCTAAAGGAGAAATTGTTTCTATCGTTGATAAACAAGGAAATAAAGAAACATATTCTTCATCTTTAGAAGCTCCTGAATATCCTCTTGCTGTATTGATCAATAAAAACAGTGCTAGTGCATCTGAAATACTCTCTGGCGCTATTCAAGATACAAAAGCAGGTACAATAATCGGTAATACTTCTTATGGTAAAGGCTCTGTGCAAACAATCTTACCTATGTTTGAAGATGATGCTGTAAAATTAACTATTGCTAAGTACTATACACCAAGTGGACGTTCTATAGATGGCACAGGTATCACACCTGATATTGAAATAAATTTAGATGAAAATGCTACTTCAGATACACAATTAGATAAAGCATTAGAAATTTTAAAAGCTCAATTAAATAATAATTAAATATTTTATTTAGGCTATCACTAAAAAATAAATAATATTAGTGATAGTCTTTTATTTTTTTCTAAAATTATAAAAGGATTTTAAAAATTTTCAGAGAATATATTAAATATAGATTTTTAAGATTTTACACCCAGGAGGGATTTTAATATGACAGAATTTAATAGTACACAATTAAGAAACTTAGCATTAGTAGGACATGGCAAATCTGGTAAAACATCAATAGCAGAAAACTGCCTTTTCAAATGTGGTGCTACTAATCGTGTAGGCAAAACAGATGATGGCACTTCCATACTTGATTATGAACCAGAAGAAGTAAAACGCAAAATGACTATTGATTCTAGTCTAGCTTCTTGTGAATGGCAAGGTTACAAAATTAATTTCATAGATACTCCAGGGTATCCTGATTTTACAGGAGAAGTAAAATCTGCTCTTACTGCTTGTGAATCAGCAATCGTAGTAGTTTCTGCTACATCTGGTATCGAAGTTGAAACAGATAGAGCATGGAAATATGCTGAAGAATTATCTCTACCACGTGCTATTTTCATCAATAAAATGGACCGTGAACATGCTGATTTTTATAAAGTAGTAGAAGAATTACGTGCTCATTTTGGTAAAGGAATTGTTCCTATTCAAATTCCTATTGGTAGCGAAGCTAGTTTCCAAGGCGTAGCTGACCTTATCACTATGAATACAAAAGTCTTAATCAAAAACAAAGATTTAATTTATGAAATTCCTGAATATATGAAAGATGAAGTAGATACTGCTCGTCATATGCTCATGGAAACTTGTGCTGAATTCAATGATGAATTATTAGAAAAATATCTTGAAGGCGAAGAAATCACTGAAACAGAAGTAGCAGCTGCTCTCATTGAAGGTATCGTAAATGCTAAAATTTTCCCTGTACTTTGCGGTAGTGCTACTAAAGGTATTGGCTTTAGACAATTAATGAACAGTATCATTGAATATATGCCAACACCTTATTTCCGTGCTTCTATGGGTATTAATCCAAAAAATAATGAACTCATTGAACGCCGTACAGAAGATGCTTTCTCCGGATATGTATTTAAAACAGTTGTTGACCAATTCATCGGTAGAGTTAGTTACTTAAAAATCTTATCTGGCACTTTAATTGAAAACAGTTCTGTATATAATAGCGTTAGCGAAAAAACTGAACGTATTAGCAGTCTTTATAGTGCTTGTGGTAAAAATCAACAAGCTCAAAAAATTGCTCATGCTGGTGATATCGTAATCATCACCAAACTTCAAGCAACAAAAACAGGTGATACTTTATGTAATGAAGAAGAACCTATCAAATATGAACCTGTTACTCATCCAGCTTCTATGTTTACTATGGCAATCAAAGCAGATAAAAAAGCTGACGAAGATAAAATCGGCAATGCATTAACTCGTCTAGTAGATGAAGACCCTACTTTAACAATCTATAAAAATACAGAAACTGGCGATTTAACTATCAGTGGTGTAGGTGAATTACATCTTGATGTAGCTATTGAAAAACTCTTAAATAAATTTGGCGTTACAGCTAAACTTTATCAGCCTGCTATCGCTTATCGTGAAACTATCCGTGGCACTAGCAAAGTTGAAGGAAAACATAAAAAACAAAGTGGTGGACATGGTCAATATGGCGATGTTTGGTTAGAATTTAGCCCTGGTGAATTAGGCAGTGGCGTTACTTTCACTGAAACTATCGTAGGTGGTGCTGTTCCTCGTCAATATATTCCTGCTGTAGAAAAAGGTGTTCGTGAAACACTTCAAACAGGTATTTTAGCTGGTTATCCAATGGTTGATATCAAAGTTAATCTCTTTGATGGTTCTTACCATACTGTTGACTCTTCAGAAATGGCTTTCAAAACAGCAGCAGCTCTTGCTATAAAAAAAGGTATTCCTGAAGCAAAACCTGTACTTTTAGAACCATATTATACTCTAAAAATCACAATTCCAGAATATTATATGGGTGATGTAATCAGTGGTATCAATACAAAACGTGGTCGCATCATCAATACTGAAAGCCCATCTCACGATGTCAGCATCATTGAAGCTCAAGTTCCTTTAGCTGAATTATATAAATATGCTACTGATTTACGTTCAGCAACCCAAGGTCGTGGCAGTTACACTATGGAATTTTCACATTATGAAGAAGTTCCTGCTAAAATTAGTGAACAAATAATTGCTGAAAATAATAAATAAAATCTCAAAATAATAAATGAAATGTGAGATAGCCTACATTTTTTGTAGGTCTATCTTGCATTTTTCAGAAAATATATAAAAAAATTAAATTTAAAAATTATACTTGACAATCAACCATAAAAGCTGCATAATATATTACATAAGATATAACTGTGGTATAGGGATTGGGCTTTTTCCCTTTTTTATTTTGCTATTTAAAGAAAACGTTTACCAAAATGGAGGTATAAAAATGTCTAATATTATCGAATTCTTAAAATCTCAAGAAGCTAAAGAAAAACTTATGAGCCTTTACAATCTTGATGAACAAGCTGTAGATACTCAAGTTAAACGTTATCAAAAATTAGCTGATGCTTTTGCTGAAGTTTATCCTGTTGATAATGCATCTTTCTTCAGTTCTTCTGGTCGTATTGAAATCATTGGTAACCATACAGACCATCAACTTGGTCGTATCGTAGCTGCAAGTATCGACATGGATACAATCGCAATTGTTACTCCTAATGCTGACGGCAAAATTCATGTAAAAAGCTTAGAATATGATGAATTCACTATTGATGTTAATGATTTAGCTGTTAAAGAAGATGACTCTCGTACTGTTAAATTAATCAAAGGTATTCTCGAACGTTTCGTTCAAAATGGCAGAAAAATTGGTGGCTTCACTACATTCATGACAACTACAGTATTAAGTGCTGCTGGTGTTAGCTCCTCTGCTTCTTTTGAAATGCTTATCTGCGCAATTTTAAATGACCTCTACAACAATAACGAAATCTCTACTTTAGAATGTGCTAAAGCTGGTCAATGGGCTGAAAATAACAAATGGGATAAAAAATCCGGACTTTTAGACCAATTAGCATGTGCTACTGGTGGTATGATTACTATTGACTTTGCTAACTATGAAAACCCTGAAGTTGTAAAATTAGATAGTAAAGTTATTCAAGATAAATATGACTTTTTCATTACTCCTACAGGCGAAGATCACTCCGCTCTTGATGGCGAATACACTGCTATCACTGTAGAAATGAAAGCTATCTCCCAATTCTTTGGTAAAGAATACTTAAAAGATGTTAGCATGGACGATATCATGGCAAATCTTCCAGCTCTTCGTGAAAAAGCTGGCGACCGTGCAGTTCTTCGTGCTATCCACTTCATTACAGAAACAGAACGTGTTCGCAAATTAGCTGCAGAAGTTAAAGAACATGATTACACTAACTTTGAAAAAGCTGTTACTGATTCTGGTCTTTCTTCTTGGAGATTTTTACAGAACTGTGCAACACCAGACCCTAAACATCAAGGTATTGCACTCTTCCTCGCTATGAACGAAATTTACTTCCAGAATCATAAAGGTGTATGCCGTGTTCATGGTGGCGGTTTTGCTGGTTCTATCCTTTCTGTTATTCCAAAAGAAGAATCTCCTGCATTTAGAGCATTCCTCAAAGATGTTCTTAAAAATGAATATTATGAAATTCATATGCGTGATGCAGGTAGCGTTAAAGTTTTCTAATTTAGCTCTCTCTAATTCTCTTAATATACAATCTCCAAATAGCAGGCAACATATTTTTGTGTTGCCTGCTATTTATTTTATGATTATATTGATATTTAATAGGCAAATCACAGCTTTTTTGATAAAATAAAATACAACTATTTCCTCAAATATATTTCTTATATTTAATAACTAAAAAAGGAGGGATAATTTATGCAAACAGAAAAAACTCCTATAATTTCCAAAGATAAAGATGAGTTAAAAGCTGCACTAGAAGCAATTTTATTTATATCCGGTGAAGCAGTATCTCATTTTCGCTTAGCAAATACTTTAAATATTACAAGCGACGAATTAGATGAACTCATCATGTCCTTACAAGAAGATTTACAAGCTAAACATCGTGGATTAGCATTAGTCAAAATTGCTGGTGGCTATCGATTATGTACAAAAATAAAAATAGCTCCTTATCTTGAAAAATTCACTCAAATCGTTGATAAAAAGCTCTCTCAACCTATAATGGAAACACTATCTATCATTGCTTTTAAACAACCTGTTACTAAACAAGAAATCGAAGAAATTCGCGGTGTAAATACAGATAAAATCTTACGTCGTTTACTTGAAAGAGATTTAATTCAAGAAGTTGGCCGTAAAAAGGTCATCGGCAGACCTATATTATATGGTACTACTTCTACATTTTTACAATGTTTCGGCTTAAATGATATAAAAGATTTGCCAGAATTGCCAAATATGAGTTATGAAGAACGAGAAAAACTCTACCAAGAAGCAAATTTATTTTCTAATGAAGATTTAAAAACTGATTAAAACAATTAAGGTATTTTATCATGGGACAAAAATTATTCACCAGTGGCGAATTTGCTAAATTTTGCAATACAACAAAAGATACATTATTTCACTATGATGATATTAATTTATTAAAACCTGCCAAAATAGCCCCTAATGGCTATAGATATTATTCAGCTAATCAAGCATTTTTATTTGATATGATTTCACTTTTAAAAGAATTAGGTCTTAGCTTAGAAGAAATCAAAATATATATGGATAATCGCGATGCTAAAACTTTTTTATCCATGTTAAAAGAAAAGGATAAAAAAATCCATCAAGAAATAGAACGGTTAAAAAGATTGCGTAGCTTATTAAAAAATACAATGAATATCACACTTGATTCTTTCAATGTAGAAATTGATAAAATCACATTTACTCATAAAGAAGAAGAGTATTTTATTGTAACTGAAGGGCCTAAAACCCCTGATGATAAAGCTGTTTTTTCAGCTATTTCTCAACATGTCAATTATTGTAATAAGCATAATTTTTACTATACTTTTTCCTTAGGTGAAATCATTTCTGCTGAACATATTCAAGACAAAACTTTCCAAACTACGTATTTTTGCACGAAAATAAATCGCAAAGTAAACAATAAACAATTATTGATAAAACCTGCTGGATTATATGCCATAAAATATATTCGTGGTTCTTATGATGATTTAATCAAAGCTTATGCTCAATTCGTAGAAGAACTACATAATATGAATTACAATGTCATAGGTGCTTTATATGAAGAAGATATGCTCAATTATCTTTCTGAAACAGATTTCAACTATTATTTAATGAGAATAGAAGCTCGTATCCTTTAACAAAAAAGCTATTAATAGATATTACTATTAATAGCTTTTACTTTCTTTTAACTATTTTCTGCCCTGTAGATAAGATGATACTTATTTTCTTTAAGCTCTACAATTTGTTCGACTTCATCTTGATGAATTTTCTGTTCAGCAATCAATTCACCTTCACATAAGACACAAGTCCCACAACTACTGCTCAAATCTCGTGGCACAGGCATAATTTTAGCTTTTATATTCATTTGTTCGCATAATTTTTTAAAGCGAATAGCACCAAAATGTGCATAAAAAGTTACTATATATTTCATTGTATTTTATATTTAACTTTTACTTTGTAAAAGTCAAAGTATATTCTCCATTTTGTTCAGTAATATTGACATTATAGCCTTGCTTTTTACCATAATTGCTCACGTTTTCTTTAGCTGTAGGGCTATCTACTACCATTTGATATTTATTTTCTTTGCTCATCATTGCTTTGCTAAGCATAATCACAGGTTCTGGACAAGAAAGTCCTCTTGCATCTAAAATTTCCATAAATCTAAAACTCCCTCATTATTTTGATTTAATACTAAATGTGTTAAAATATGCTATGAATATCGTTACAACTAGACCGATAACTACTGCAATCTGACCATTTACTGTTGGACCATTGCCACTAGAAGCCAAACCAAAATTATGGGCAAAAGCTGCTCCGATAATTAAACCTAAAACAGTGATAGCACTATCAGAATTGCCTTCACCTGCTAAGACTAATTGACGCAATGGACAACCGCCAAGTAATACACAGCCAAAACCAGCTAATAACATACCTAAGAAATTCCAAATTCCATCTGTATGAGCTATTGGTTGTTTATCAAAACCTAAATTAAAATATGATACATCTGTGATATTTGTAAGTATTAAATTGCAAATAAACGCACTCACTAAAATAGCAATAAAACCTAATAATAATCTTGATTGACCAAATAAAATTATATCTCTTATGCCACCAACCATACATAAACGCGTACGTTGAGCCAACATACCTACAATAATACCTGCAACTAAACTAATAGCTAAAGCTGCATGTTTGCCACCTGGAGCTGAAGCACTTTCCGTAAAATGAATAAATACTGGTGCTGTTAGTAAAAATACTAATAAAACTACAGCGATAATTGGTAAAATACTACCTTCTAATTTAGGCAATTTATATGTTCTTTTTAAACTATATCCTTTATTTAAGAAAAATACTCCTGCCATAATGCCAGCGATAAATCCTACTAAGCCAAAAATAGCATTTAAATCTCCACCTGCTAAACGCAATATCATTCTAAAAGGACAACCTAAGAACATCAAACAGCCAATCATCACAAAAAAGGCCAATATAAAACGTGTTAATGGAGAACTGCCACCTTTAGCATTGAACTCATTTTTAGCCACAGCAATTATAAAACTACCTAAAATCAAACCGATAATCTCTGGTCGAATGTATTGAACTGTTGCTGTGGAATGTAAACCTAAACCACCTGCTGTATCACGTAAAAAACAAGCAATACAAAAGCCCATATTCATAGGATTACCAAAATAAACTAAACAAGATGCTATAATACCTATAATTCCCCCTGAAAGTATAATCATCATACTTTCATTCTTTTGCATAATATATGCCTCCCTTTCTATGTATATGCACAATGCGTTTATCATAGCATCTAAACTTAAGCTATGTCTAATTTAATTTATTAATATTTTTCATCTATTTATCAAAAATCATAATAAATGAGGTTTTTATCATGCACAAAATTTATCTAGATAATGCTAGTACATCATTTCCCAAACCACCTTCAGTAGCTAAAGAAGTCTATAATTTTCTTGCTCATAATGCAGTGAATATCAATAGAGGTTCTTATAATAATGCTTATTCTGTTGAAGAAATAGTTTTTGAAACAAGAGAATTATTAAAAGATTTATTTCACGCTACAGATAGTAAAAATGTAGTCTTCACTAAAAATATAACAGAAAGTTTAAATATATTATTAAAAGGCTTTTTAAAACCAAATGATCATGTAATAATTTCTTCTATGGAACATAATGCTATTATGCGTCCTTTAACTCAATTAACTAAACAAAATATCAGTTATACTCAAGTCCCTTGTTATATGGACGGAACATTTTCTTTAGCAAAATTATCTGATTGTCTACAGGAAAACACTAAGCTTATCATTGTAACTCATGCTAGTAATGTATGTGGCACCATCTTACCAATTGAGCAAATTGGCGAATTTTGCGTCAAACATAATTTAAAATTCATGGTAGATTGCGCTCAAACTGCTGGTATTTTGCCCATTGATATGCAAAAAATGCATATTGATGCTCTAGCTTTCACAGGTCATAAAGGTTTATTAGGTCCCCAAGGAATAGGTGGCTTTATTCTATCCGAAGATATAATTAAACAAATTGAACCGTTAATCAGTGGTGGCACAGGTAGTATCAGTCATACAGAAGAAATACCCCAATTTATGCCCGATAGATTTGAAGCTGGTACTTTAAATCTTCCTGGTATTATTGGACTACATGCGAGCTTACAATGGTTAAAAAAAATTACTATCGCCAAAATCCATGAACATGAAAATATGTTGACAAATTATTTTTTGCAACAGATACAACAATTAGACCCTGATGAAAAATATATTCGTCTTATTGGCAAAAAAGATACCCTTATGCGTACAGGTGTAGTTTCTATCCAAGTCTTAAATCATGAATTATCACAAATTGCTTATGATTTAGATGATAAATTTCAAATTATGACTAGAGTAGGTCTTCACTGTGCCCCACAAGCACATAAAACTTTAGGTACTTTTCCTACAGGCACAATCCGTTTCTCCTTTGGTTATTTCAATACATTAAAAGAGATAGATTTAACTATAGAAGCCTTAACTAAACTCATTTTAAATAAAGATATACAAAATATATAGGATATTAATTATGGAATTTAGACAATTAGAATCTTTTTGTGCTGTTGTTCGCTATCAAAGTTTTACTAAAGCTGCGGAAAAATTATATATTTCTCAACCTACAATCAGCACTCATATTCGTATGCTTGAACAAGAATTTAATTCTCGCTTAATCATTCGCACTACTAAAAATATTGAAATCACACCACATGGAAAAGAATTATTTGCATGTGCTCAAAAAATCTTCACTTTAAAAAATGATTTAATTCAAAAATGGTCTGAAGAAAATAAAAAAATCATTCGTATCGGTGCTTCTACCATTCCTGCCGATTATATATTACCTGAAGTATTACCGTTATTTTGTCAAAAATATCCCGATATCCAATTGCATATTCATCAAAATGACAGTGGTAATATCTTACAATCTATTTTGAATGGCAAATTCACCATTGGCATGGTAGGCATGAAATCTTTTGAAAAAGAGCTTGATTTTGTTCCTTTTTTTCATGATGAAATCGTGATGATTACTCCTAAACAAGAAAAATTTTTACATTTTTCCCAAAAAGCATTTAATCAAGATGATTTAATCTCTTTATTGAAAAAAGAAACTATTATTTTGCGTGAACAAGGTAGTGGCAGTAAAAAACGTTTAGAAAGTTATTTTGAGCAAATCAATCTATCCGAAAAATCCTTAAATATCATAGCTAGATTAAATGACCAAGAGTCCATAAAAAAATTAGTAGCTAGTGGACTTGGCATCTCGTTTATTTCTGCTAAAGCAATTACTAGTGCAGATAATTTGCTCACTATAAAATTACCTGAAAATAACTTAACTCGCAGTTTATATTTTGCTTATCATAAAGACTATATCTTAAAAGAACATATCTTATCTTTTATAAAATTTGTACAAAAATTCTATGCAAAAAAATAAAATAAACGCTATAATACTATACAAGATTAAATATAGAGAGGGTTAGTATATTGAAAATAAAAATATTGACAAATATGGCAATGCTTGTAGCTTTGTCTTTGATTTTAGTAATGTTGATTAATTTCCCGATTTTGCCTGCTGTTCCATTTATGAAATATGACCCTGCTGATATTCCTATTCTCATTGGCAGTTTTCTCTTTGGCCCTATGGGTGGTGTAATCCTGACAGCAATTGTTTCTATCTTACAAGGTCTATTCATCAGTGGTGATGGTGGTCCAATCGGTATCGTCATGCATTTTTTAGCTACAGGTACTTTTGCTTTTATTGCTGGATTTATTTATCAACGTACAAAAACAAAACGTTCTGCTGTTGTCGGTTTAATCTGCGGAGCTTTAAGTATGACTTGTGTTATGGTCATCTGTAATTTATTATTAACACCTATTTTCTTAGGCGCACCTATGGAAAAAGTTATTGAACTACTTTTACCTGCCATCATACCTTTTAATTTGATTAAAGCAAGTATAAATGCTTTGATAACTTATTTCATTTATAAACCTATATCAAATTTTGTACATCGCAACATTTAAAAGGAGCTTTAAATTTGACTGTAATTACTACTATTCGCAAAGTAACAATTGATTTAGAAAATAAAGCTAAACAAATTGCTAAAGATTTATCTATTCCCTATGTTACAAGAAATAATCTTGGCATTGATAAAATAAAACAACAAGAGAATGCAGATACTGTAATCGTTGTAAAAAAAGATAAATTAGTCTTAGATTTACCTACAGGCGAAATGTTCTTTCACCCTAATATGGCTCAAGTTCGCATGAAACGTTTACGCTGTGGTGATATTGACAATATGCTTGAAGCTATGGGAGGACGAGAATTTTTACAAAATAAAACCATCTTAGATTGCACTTTAGGTTTTGCCTCTGATGCAATTATCAGCTCATATGGTGTAGGCCCTAAAGGTAAAGTCATCGGTCTTGAAGTTAACCCCTTAATCGCTCTCATCGTCAAAGATGGACTAAAGACTTATCTACCTACTAATTACGATTTAAAATCTGCTATGGATAATATCACTGTTATTAATCAAGATTATTTAAGTTTTCTTAAAGAACAAGAAGATAATAGTTTTGATATCATCTATTTTGACCCTATGTTTCGCCATGCACTCACAGACAGTAAAAGTCTAAATCCACTTCGCCAATTAGCAGATATGAGAGCTGTTAGCCACGAAGCATTAAATGAGGCTAAACGCGTTGCTAAATATCGCATAGTCTTCAAAGAAAATAGTCGTAGTCTTGAATTTTCTCGCCTTGGTTTTACTAAAATCTGTGGTGGTAAATACGCTCCTATTCACTATGGAGTTATTGATTTAAACTAAAAATATAAAAGACCTAAGCTTATATGGATTTTCCCATATATCTTAGGTCTTTTTTCTATTCTTTAAACAGTTCTAATTGTTTTATCTCTTTAAAATGATATTGACGATATTTTCGTTCTGATAAAGCCCTGCTCAATCTTTTACTATCATAAATTCTAATATATTTCTGAGCAAAAATATTTGGCAATGCCACACCTACAGCTATTGCTAAAATTATCAAAGTAGCATTTACACCACTTTGAAACGCTTGTAAAAAATTACTCACATCTAAAGTATCAATATCAATTATATTAAATAACAAACGATACATCAAAATACCCGGCATCAACGGAATAACTGACGGTATCGTAAGCACATGACTAGGTACATGGAACCAATGCACAGCCCTCAAAGCAATAATACTTACCACCATTGCTCCTAGCAATGTTCCAATCGGCAAACCAACACCTAAAAAGTCCATAGATAAAGTGCGTACACAAACAGAAATCACTCCACCTAGACCGACTACCCATAATAAACGTGGCGGAACATTAAACATGGTAGAAAAACCAGCAGCTGCTATAAAAGCTGATATTACATAAACAATATATGCTTGATGATTTACTGTCGATAAATGCGTAAAATCTTCTACACTGAATAATTTTATAGCAAAAATTATACCAAAAGTCATACTACCAACCATCAGCAGAGTATTCATAGCTCTTGTTATGCCAGCTGTAATATAACAATCAAGCATATCTTCTAAAGCATTGACCATAGGCACACCTGGAACGATAAAAATAGCACATGCCAACATAGTGTACCATGAAGTATCTGTAAACGGCAAAAAGTGCGTAAAATATGCTATTACTGTAGCTGTAAATGAAGATAATACAATTGCCATATAAGGATTTATACCAATTTTTAAACATTGACTGCGCACAAAAAAGCCAATAAATGCTGCTAGTGCAGTATATAATGATGCCATGATATCACAGCCAAACATTTTACCTACACCGCCACAAGCCAGTGCCGCCCCAAGATTAATAATAAAAGTCGCGTATTTACTTTTCTTACTTTCTACTTTCTTCAATTCAGCTTCAAATTGCTCAATAGTATAATCTCTTTCGATTGCCTCCCATGTCATTTTACTAACTTCTAAAATCACATTCATATCAACATTATGCTGATAACATTTTTGCAATTTCGTCATATGATAATTGCCAACGCTCACACTGACCATCAAAGTAGTATACGTAACATGAATATGCAATTGGTCGCCAAAAATTCCCGCATAAGCAGCTGTTCGTTGCATAGTTCGCACAATCCTGCTCGTATCTGCTGAATTTTCCATCATTAAACGACCTACATGCAAAATCAAATGAACTTTTCTTGTTAATTCTAAATAATTTTCATCTATATTATATGGTATGCTTTTAGAAATTGGTACGTTCTTCATCAGTATAAATGCCCTTCTTAATCATAAAATAAATATCCTATTCTATTATAATATCAATCTAAGATAATAGTACATACAAAATTATATTTATTTCAAATATCACTCAAATCAATATAAGACCTCAAGAAATTGCAAGGATTTTATTTAAATTCAGCGAATTATATACTAAACGATATTATTTATTTTAAATTTAGAAAAGAGGGATTATATGCAAATCTACATTCAAGTAAAACAACTCGGCAAACGCAAAGCTAGTATTGAAGCACAAAAATTTATTATCGAAGACTCCCTTTTTACTGTACATGATTTACTTTATGACATCGTAACTAAACAAGTAGACAAATTCAATCATCGTTCTATTGGCAATATAGATGATGAACCTACCTTATTAAATTATTTATCGTTAACTCAAATAGAAAATCAATCGCCTTCTGGAAAAATATCCTTTAATCTAGATTATCGCCAACAAAAACAAGACATTCAATCGGCTTTTGATAATGTTATTATGGCTTTTAATGATGGATTATTTCGTATATTTTTAAACAATAACGAACTATCTTCCCTAGAAGAAAAAATCAATTTACAAGAAAATGACAAATTAACTTTTATCCGTTTAACCATGTTATCAGGAAGAATTTGGTAAACTTTTTCGTAAAATTAGAAAGGATTTTTATTATGTGTTTAGATAGATGGTTCAATAATAATAAAGAATTTAAAAATAAAATAATAGCTGAACTTGCAAAGTTAAAAAATAAACTTTCTACAACGCAACAAAAAATTTATGATATTTACTTAACTGAATTACAAGTAAAAACTAGATATAATTATTATTACGCTTCTTTTTCCTTAGAAGAAAGACTCTCTAATCACCCTTTATATCTACATTGGCAAAAAATTTTACCTGAAGTATTAACAAAGCCTATATCTTCTTATTTTTCTGATGATGAAAAAATTGTATTGCAAACCATCTTAGGCAAAGACAAAGCAGATTTATTTTTCTTAGCCCTAGATAATTTAATGGATTACCCTTATCAAACTAACTGGTATAGACGCACACTACGTTCTCACCAATCACATCTATATTTAAGTCGCATGTTCGATGTATTAAATGAATTTTTAATCTATCGCAATACTCAATTAACTCCTCTAGAAAAATTAAAACTATCTTGTAAACCTATCGATGAAAATAATTTACCACTACAAGATTATATTTATTTACAAAGTTTTGGTATTTATGTTCTAGCCGCTGAAATCGACAACAACAATACACAAGCAATTAAATTAATTGAAGATATCATCTTAGGTGATAATCAAGTTGCTTTTCTTTCTTATGGTTTAATCAATTCCATAGTAAAAAGTCACAATCAACATCTGCATAAATTACTAGGTGATTTACTTTTAGCTGGACGATTGCAAGAAGGATTGCGCCAATCCATCACTGAAAATATGGATAATGGCACAGTAGAAGCTTTTTTAACCCTATTAAAAGTAATCGAAGAAAATAATTTAATTCGCTATGCATCTGTAAAAAGAGCTATAGCCACATGGACAAGTCTAATTGATATTGATAATGCTGATAAAATCACTAAAAAAGAAATCGCTTCTTTCTCTAAATTTCTAACGAATGAACAGCTCCGCCATCAATCACTCAATAGACAAAATCCTGTGGAAATCTATTTAGCTCTATGGTCATATGCTTTTTATAACGTAGAATCAACTATACCATTTATCCTTGATTTATTTAAAAATGGTCAAAAACATCAAAAACTAGTCGCTGGTTATTTCTTAAATGTAATCAATGATAATCAAATAATTTTTAAATTGCGTTATGAATTAGTTACCCAATACAATTTAACAGAAGATAATCTCTCCTTAATAGCTATATTATTCCGTCTAAAATTAAAAGATACAGCTTATAAAAATTTCCTTGATCATAATTTCAGCTCCACACAGCTAACAGATTATTATTATAAATTAAAAGCTTTATCGCAAAATTTACCTAAAGAAAAAATTTTCTCGCCTTGCGTTTTCCCATGGCATACTGAAATTCTAAACTTAAGTGATGTTTTGATTGAAATGGCAGATATTAGTTATTATCTAGCTTCTGATGAATTATTAGATGATTTTTGCAGTGAAATTTCTCGACTTGATACTTTTTGGCGCGATAATTATTTGAAAAAATTATATACTACTCCTAAAACTCTAACTCAACGCCAATTAGTATTTTGCCTACTAGCTGATAGAAGTGAAGCCACACGCAAAGAAAGCTATAACATCATCAATAAACTCGCCATTTCTAAAGATGAATATGACCTTCTCATATCCATGCTCAAATATAAATACAGTGATTTACGTCAAAATATCATTCGACTCTTATTAAAACAGCCTGAAAAACAATTACTTGATACCTTAAAAATTTTATTGAGCGATAAAAAAGTCTCTATTCGCCTTGCTGGTTTAGATATATTATTGCAATTGCAAAAAAATCCTCATAATCAAACCCTATTTAATACTGCCAAATCATATCTTTGTACACTTACTAATCCTACAACTAATGAACAAATCTTAATTTCGCAAATAAATGATAGTTATGATAATGACCCTACTATTAAAGAATTATCGTATGATACTACATTAAAAACTCAACTTGCACTATCTGAAGTAAACAATTCTTTAAAAATAACAGATAGTTATCCGCTCTCACTTCAAGAATTATTTCAAATACTAGAAGATTTATCTAATTTTTACGAAAAACATAAAATGCTTTCGTATAATCCTTTGTATGGCAGTGAAATCCTTTTAGATAATGACTTTAGACGCATTTCTTGGGAAGAAAAATTTAATTTATATAAATATCCTTATCCTAATCTTTGGCAAGATTTTTATGCTCAATATATCAAAACACCCGCTAAACTTTATCAATTATATCTATTTATATCATTGAATTATTTCGATATAAATTCACCATTTAAAGATGTAATAACTAATACATTCAATGACAATTCAATTTGTTTAAAATCTAAATATATACAAACTAAATTAAATAATTATCCACGTATAGAAAGTTTAGCCACTATCATTGAAAATCTCTATGAATATTATGTTCCTCAAAAATACTGTTTTGAAGTTGCTAAATTCTGGGCTTTACGTCATTTAGAAAAATTCGATTTTAATAAAGTCATAGCTAAACAAAATAAAATGACTATTTCTTTTTTAACGCAATATCATTATGGTAGTAAATCTGTTGGTTGTACTTTCATTCTTATGCCACTTTTAAATAACTATAATGACGATATTAGTTTTAAAGAAAGCTTCATTTTACTGTATAATCTCTACACTAAATACAAATATGAAATTTATTTGCCTATATATAATTTCCTTCGTGCTAAGCAAATGAATTTAACCGCTGAAGATGAACTTTATATCGATATTTTCCAACGCTCATCAGAACAATTGTCTTCAAAACTCAATCAATTATCTTCTTTATTTGAAGACAATTTTTCGACTTTAGCTTTTAGTGATTTTTCTGCTGAAAAACCAACAATAAAACAAGATTTATTACTTTATAGCCAAAATTTTGCCGATATCATCATATCTCAAATTTTATCCATTGAATTAAAACGCGGTGATTTACCTACTAAATACACTAAATTAATAAATAATATCAAACAAATAAAAGGCATTCATTATTTTGTTGATATTTTAACAGCATTAGGCAAAAGTAAATTAAAAAATATTTCTTATCTTTGGTCTGAAGTAACTAATAAAGATAGCATCTTTTCTTATCTATTAAGTATTTGCAAACCCAAAAAAGATGAAACCGCTAAAGATTTAAAAGCGTATCTAAAAGATAAATCTATCTCTAATATTCGTTTAATCGAAGCTTGTATGTTCTCACCTTCATGGATACCATTAGTGGATAAAATTTTGAAATGGAAAGGATTTGTCAGCGGTTGCTATTATTTCTTAGCACATATGCGTTATGCTGATAAAAAATTAGCTGCTACCTTCGCTAAATACACGCCTATTTCTATTGAAGATTTACGTGATGGAGCTTTTGATTTGGATTGGTTTAAATCATGCTATAAACAATTAGGTAAAGAACGTTTTGCTATTTTATATGATGCTGCTAAATATATCTCCGAAGGTAATGCTCATACACGTGCTAGAAAATACGCTGACGCTACTAATGGTTTATTCTCCGCTGATGAAGTCAAAGCACAAATAATTGAAAAACGCAATAAAGATTTATTGATGGCTTACGGATTAATACCACTTTCTAAGAGCGGTAAAATCACTAAAACTGCACAAAAAGAAATGCTCAAGCGTTATATATTCATTCAGCAATTCCACAAAGAAAGTAAAAAATTTGGCTCACAAAGACAATCTAGTGAAAACTTAGCTTGTAAAATTGCTCTAAATAATTTAGCAAGAAATGCTCATTTTTCTGATACTTTCCGCTTTATTTTAAATATGGAAACACAATTAATCAAAAATCAACAACAATATTTTGAGCCTAAAGAGCTAGAAAATGTTTCTATTTATTTACAAGTAGATGAATATGGTAAAACTTCTATTATTTGTCAAAAACAAAATAAACAATTAAAATCTGTACCTAGTAAAATCAAAAAAGAACCATATTATCTTGCTTTAAAACAAGCCAAAAATGAATTTATTGACCAATATCGCCGTTCAAAAATTATGTTTGAACAAGCTATGGAAAACTCCACTTTATTTTTGGCAGATGAAATCACTTTGCTCAATCAAAATCCTATATTAAAACCATTGCTTCAAAATCTAGTATTTATTCATGATGATGACATAGGCTATTTCCAAAATAATAGCTTAATCTCACCTACAAAAGACATCATCAATTTAAATGCTGATGATAAAATTCGTATCGCTCACCCTATAGATTTATATAAAAGCAATCTATGGCATATATATCAGCAAGATTTATTTACACGTCAAATTAAACAGCCATTCAAACAAATTTTCCGTGAATTATATTTAAAAATAAATGACGAGTTAAATTCTGCTCAATCTCACCGTTATGATGGTTATCAAATCCAACCACAAAAAACGCAAGCTGTTTTAAAAACTCGCAATTGGATTGCTAGCTATTATGAAGGGCTACAGAAAGTATATTATCAAGAAAATATCATTGCTACTATTTACGCTGCTGTTGATTGGTTTACTCCTGCCGATATTGAAGCTCCTATACTTGAATATGTATCGTTTTATGATCGCAAAACTTTCAAAGATATTTTAATTAAAGATATTCCTGATATTATTTTCTCTGAAGTTATGCGTGATGTAGATTTAGCTATCAGCATTGCTCATGTAGGTGGCGTAGACCCTGAAACAAGCCATTCTACAATACAGATGCGCAAAGCTATCTTAGAATTTACGTTACCACTCTTTAAATTAAATAATGTTTCCTTAAATGATAATTTTGCTATCATCAAAGGAAATTTAGCAGATTATTCCATTCATTTAGGTAGCGGTCTTGTTCATCAAATGGCAGGAGCTGAAATCGCTATTTCTGTTGTTCCTTCCCAACATCGTGGTCGCTTATTTTTACCTTTTGTTGATGATGACCCTAAAACAGCCGAAATCATTACCAAAGTATTGCTCTTTGCCAAAGACAATGACATCAAAGACCCATTTATTTTAAATCAAATAAAAGTAGTTAAATAAAACGAAAAAACTGTACTAAACAATTTATGATTTTAGTACAGTTTTTTCTATTTTATCTATGCTCTTTTTGATTTAGTTCTTACCAAAAACATCAATTTATCTTCTTTTAACTTATTAATATAATTGCGGAAAAAGATATTAGGAATTGCCACACCAACAGCTATTGCTAATAATATCAAGGTTGTATTAACGCCATTGTTCAAAACATGATGATAATTCATATTATCCACATTTTCTAAATTAATAATGCTAAATAATAAACGATACATAAAAACACCTGGAATTAAAGGAATTACAGACGGAATAGTCAATACATGACTAGGTGCATGTACTATATGTACAGCTTTCAAAGATAATAAACTAACTATGACAGCACCTGCAAGCGAAGCTGTTGCTTGTGAACAATCATATTCTAACATTAAAAAGTTACGTACTCCTACTGAAATTATCGCTCCACAGGCAACTACAATTAACAATCTAGGTGGCATATTAAAAATAGTTGCAAAACCTATAGCAGCTACTGAAGCTGCAACAGCACAGACTAAAAAGGAGTTAGAAGAAATGCTCAAGCTTGTAAAATCTTGAACTACACATAATTTTATGGCAAAAGCTATGCCAAAAGTCATACTTCCTATCATCAATAAAGTATTTATCGCCCTTGTCATTCCTGCTGTAATATAATTATCCACTAAATCATCTATCGCATTAATCAAAGGAATTCCCGGCACGATAAATAAACTACAAGCAATGAGTGGATGCCATGGCGTATTAGTTGGCATAAAATGTATAAAGTATGCACAAATAGTGGCTATAAAAGCAGAAATAGCTATTGAAGCATATGGATTGAATTTTAATAAATTACATTTCATTCTCGTCCAATAACCTATCATTGCACAAATAGAAGTGTAAATAAATGCAAAAAAATCACCACCAAATAATAGGCTAAAGCCACCACAAGCCAGCCCTGCACTAATCATCACTAAAGGCTTTTTATAATATCTTTTACGCAAGCAAATAAATCTCAGTTCTTTTTCAAATTCATATAAAGAATAATCTTGCTCAATAGCTCGCCAGGATAATTTACTAATTCCAGAAATTGCTGTCATATCTACTCCATGTCTATAACATTTTTGGAAATTAGTAATAGATTTGTCCCCTGTATTGATATTTACCATTATTGTCGTAAAAGTAATATGAATTTGTAATCTTCGCTCTGGTATTTTCATAAATACGCCCACGCGTTTCATATTGCGTACAATACGATTTGTATCAGCTCCACTTTCCATTAAAACTTTGCCCACACGCAAAATCAATTGTATTTTTCGTTCAATCTCCTTATCTTCTTTCAAATTTTTTAAATTATTATGTTCTAAATAATCATTCATCTTCCCTAACCTCTATAACTCTATTATTCAATTTTCTATTACCAAATAGCATAAATATAATGATTTTATAATTATATCTCCTTCATCATCTGCTATATTTATATTATTATGCAAAGTAATATTAAATTCAAATACAGCTTTGTTATTCAATCTATAATTAAAATGCATTAATAAAATTAAATAAAGAGCTATTGACTATGGTGTTATACCATAGTTTATACTTGAAATAAGAAGTAATATTTTTCTATTTTAAGAAAGGATTTGTTATTATGGTTACGAAAAAATATTGCTGGTTAATGTTATTGCTAGCAATTATTTTGGAAATAACAGGTACAGCTTTAATGAAATTTTTTGCCATAAAAGGTGGTATGGAAGGTTATATCTTAATGCTTTTATTTATATTTTGTTCCTATTTTGCATTAAGTAAAGCCATTGTAAAAATTCCCATCAGTACTGCTTATGCTATTTGGGAAGGTATAGGCTTAATCGGCACAGCTACTGTGGCTTATTTTATTTTTAATGAAGACTTGTCTTTATTAAAAGTTTTAGCTTTTATGGTAATTTTAAGTGGTTTAATCATGATAAAAAAAGGAACTTATACTGTTTCAAATAAATAATGGAGTTGAATATTATGTCAGACGGTACGATTGGTACTTTATTGATTATTGGTTCTGTATTTTTTGATGTATTCGCTAATATTTGTCTAAAAAAATCTCAAGGATTTAAATATAAATTATATGGATTTTTGGCAATCAGTTTAGTTGGATTTGCCTTTTTATGTTTAGCTTACGCTATTAGCATCATGGATTTAAGCATTGCTTATGCCTTATTTGGTGCTTGTGGTTTACTTTTAACTACAATTATTGATAAATTATTTTTCGGTCTACGCCTCAAGCCTTTGGGAATTATTGGCTTAATGACGATGATTACTGGTATTGTTTTAATAAAAATGATTTAAAATAAGGCTCTGTCACAACAAATGGTTGATTTTGACGAGAAATAGCGTATAATAATAGTA
>ERZ859817.63-NODE-63-length-81249-cov-2.290132_pt1 | contig 81249 bp, 66 predicted proteins | sample MGYA00509986_ERZ859817 | MGnify/ENA primary metagenome ERZ859817 (study PRJEB30046, sample SAMN00715155) | human gut metagenome | study: EMG produced TPA metagenomics assembly of the A metagenome-wide association study of gut microbiota in type 2...
CAAAGCCCCGCCGGCATACGGCATTATTATTTTGCTGACAACCAATGCGGATACATTTTTACAGACCATTTTATCAAGATGTGTCAGACTGGATTTCAGACCGCTGCGGGATACACTGGTAACACAGTATTTACAGGAAAAGTATGATTTAACGGACTATGAGTGCCGTTTTGCAACTGCATTTGCACAGGGAAAAATCGGCCGTGCCGTAACGATTGCAACATCAAAAGAATTTGCACAGTTAAAAGAAGAAGTGATGCACGTTATCCGCTATGCCAAAGAGATGACAACAGCGGAAATTATGGCGGAAGTCAAAAATATCGCCAATTATAAACTCACGATTGACGATTATTTAGATTTAATGGCAATGTGGTACCGGGATGTTTTAGTCTTTAAAAGCACAAAGGATTCCAATGCCCTGATTTTTAAAGATGAAATGTCATTGCTTGCAGAGCAGGCAAAGAACTGTTCTTATGAGGGGCTGGAAGACATTTTAAAATCCATTGACAAGGTGAAGCTGCGGTTAAAGGCAAATGTTAATTTTGACCTTGTTATTGAACTGCTGATTATGGCAATTAAAGAGGCGATGTAGGTAAAAACGGCAGTCCTGCATTTGCAGGCGGCAGTGGAGTTAGAACAGAATGAAAAGGAATAAAATGGAGGAAAACTCGTGACAAAGGTTATTGGAGTCCGGTTCCGTCAGGCAGGAAAAATTTATTTTTTTGCACCGGGAAAGTATGAAGACATTGAAACCGGACAGCATGTTATCGTGGAAACCGCGCGTGGCGTGGAGTACGGACATGTTGTTTTAGGAATCCGGGAAGTTGAAGATAAAAAGGTAATTCAGCCGTTAAAGGCAGTCATCCGGATTGCAACGCCGGAGGATGATGAGCGGGAAGCAAGAAACCGCCGGAAGGAAAAAGAAGCCTTTCAGATTTGTCTGGAAAAGATTGCAAAGCACAAGCTGGAAATGAAACTGATCAAAGTCGAATATACATTCGATAACAATAAGGTGCTGTTTTATTTTACGGCGGACGGACGAATTGATTTCAGGGAGCTGGTAAAGGATCTGGCATCGGTATTTAAGACCCGAATCGAACTGCGCCAGATTGGGGTGCGCGATGAAGCAAAGATTATGGGTGGAATCGGCGTGTGCGGAAGACCGCTGTGCTGTGCGACTTATATGCCGGAATTTGTGCCGGTTTCGATTAAAATGGCAAAAGAGCAGAATCTTTCGTTAAATCCGACCAAAATATCGGGCGTATGCGGAAGACTGATGTGCTGTCTGAAAAATGAAGAAGAAACCTACGAAGAATTGAACAGTCATCTGCCAGGCATCGGCGATTATGTGACGACACCGGATAAGTTAAAGGGCGAGGTATTAAGCGTGAGCGTACTGCGCCAGCGCGTCAAGGTGGTTGTGACAACCGGCAATGACGAAAAAGAGGTGCGGGAGTATCCGGTTGCGGAAATCCGCTTTAAGCCGAAGCGCCGCAACGATAAGATGCATATTGATGATAAAGAGTTAAAGCAGCTTGAAGAATTAGAAAAAAAGGAAGGAAAATCCCATATCAATGACGAATGATAATGAGAGAATTGATGACTTACAGCGCAACGGGTACCGGATTATCCAGAATAAAGACTGCTTTTGTTTTGGAATGGATGCCGTGCTTTTGTCTTCCTTTGCAAAAGCGCAGAAAAATGAGCAGGTTCTTGATTTAGGTACGGGAAATGGGGTCATTCCCATTTTAATGCAGGCAAAAAATCCCGATGCCGCCGGATTTACCGGACTGGAAATTCAGGCGGTCAGTGCGGACCTTGCCAGAAGAAGCGTGGAACTAAACGAAATCGGAGAAGCTGTAAAAATTGTACAGGGTGATATTAAAGAGGCTTCCACGATATTCGGGGGAGCTTCTTTTAATGTTGTAACGACCAATCCGCCGTATATGAATGAGAATCATGGACTGACCAATCCGCATTCCGCAAAAGCGATTGCGCGCCATGAACTGCTCTGCACACTCGAAGATGTGGTGCGGGAAGCCTCGCGGTGTCTGAAAATGTGCGGCAGATTTTATATGGTGCACCGCCCACAGCGGCTTGTGGAAATTTTTGAAGTGATGACACGGCATCATTTAGAACCCAAAAGAATCCGTATGGTATATCCGCATGAAAATAAGGATGCCAATATGGTGTTAATCGAAGCAGTCAAAGGCGGTAAAGCACTCTTAAAAGTAGAGCCGCCGCTGGTTGTATACAAAGAAGACGGCACGTATACACAGGAGCTGCTCAAAATGTACTAAAAGGCCGTTTGGCGGCAGAAAGAGTGAAGTTATGGAACATACGGGAATGTTGTATTTGTGCGCAACACCGATTGGAAATTTAGAAGATATTACCTACCGTGTGCTTCGGACCTTAAAAGAAGTGGATTTAATTGCGGCAGAGGATACCAGAAACAGTATTAAGCTGCTCAATCATTTTGAAATCAAGACCCCGATGACCAGTTATCATGAATATAACAAGGTCGAAAAGGCAAAAGTATTGGTAGAGAAAATGCTGGCAGGCACAATGGTTGCCCTGATTACCGATGCGGGAACGCCGGGCATTTCAGACCCCGGTGAGGAACTGGTGCGCCAGTGCCATGAAGCAGGCGTAACCGTGACTTCCCTTCCGGGACCGGCGGCATGTATTACGGCACTGACGATGTCTGGAAGACCGACCAGACGGTTTGCATTTGAAGCATTTCTGCCGCCTGACAAGCAGGAGCGCAAGGCAGTACTTTCCGAATTAAAGGAAGAAACAAGAACGGTTATTTTATATGAAGCGCCACACCGTCTGCTCCGGACATTAAAGGAGCTGTGTGAGGTGTTTGGCAAAGACCGCCCGCTCACGATTTGCAAGGAACTGACCAAGCGGCATGAAAAGGCGATGCTTACGACCTTTAAAGAGGCGGTTGACTTTTATGAGGAACAGGAGCCGCGCGGTGAATATGTGCTGGTCGTGGAGGGCAAGAGCCGGAAAGCGATTGAAGCGGAAGAACAGGCACAGTGGGCACAGATGAGTATTGCAGACCATGTTGACCTGTATATCAGCCAGGGCATGGATAAAAAAGAAGCGATGAAAGCGGCGGCAAAAGACCGCGGTGTATCGAAAAGAGAGATTTATCAGGCGCTGCTGTAAAAGTGGACGTACGCGGTACGCAACGATTGCAGCGTACCGGCAGTGAAAAAGAAGAATAAAAACGGGAGGAAAAAGTATGTTTCAGATAGGCTGTCATCTTTCGGCATCTAAGGGCTTTTTTCACATGGGAAAGGAAGCTGTTGCACTCGGAGGAAATACATTTCAGTTTTTTACAAGAAACCCGCGCGGCGGTGCTGCAAAGGCAATAGATGAAAAGGACGTGGAAAGTTTTAAAGCATTTGCAAAAGAAAACGGTATCCATGTGATTTTAGCACACGCGCCGTATACGTTAAATGCATGCTCCGCAGATGAAAGCACGAGAGAATTTGCAAAAAATACGTTTGCAGATGATTTAAAAAGAATGGAATATGTACCGGGAAATCTTTATAACTTTCATCCGGGAAGCCATGTAAAACAGGGCGTTGAAATCGGAATTGACTATATTACACAGATGTTAAACGAGGTGTTAAAGCCGGAGCAGACGACAAAGGTACTGCTTGAAACCATGGCGGGCAAGGGTTCGGAAATCGGCAGGTCTTTTGAAGAACTGCGCGCGATTATTGACCGCGTGGAATTAAATGACCATCTGGGGGTATGCCTTGATACGTGCCATGTCTACGATGCGGGATATGACATTGTAAATGACCTTGATGGCGTGTTAAAGCAGTTTGATGAGATTATTGGCATTGACAGACTGTATGCCATTCATATCAACGATTCAAAGAATCCGTTTGAAAGCCATAAAGACCGCCATGAAAAGATTGGTGAGGGTTCAATCGGAACGGAAGCCTTTGAACGGATTATCAACCACCCGTGTTAGCGGATAAGCCGTTCTTTCTGGAAACACCGAATGAATTGGACGGTTATGCAAAAGAAATCGCGCTGTTAAAATCCCTGCGCAGGGAGTAAAAACTGCAAAATTAAAAGAAAGAAGCACCGGCAGAAAATGACATGCATTTTCTGCCGGTGCTTTTTTAAGCGGGTAGTGTTACTGCATTTCGGCCTGCGCCTTTGGTGCTGTTTCATGCTGACGGATAATGCCGCGGATTGTGGTAAATAAATACGGCTTAATCGTTTCGATATTTGCCGGTTCTTCGTAGAGAATTGCGCTGTAGCAGGTGGAGCTGACAAGCTCGGTAATTAAAAACAGCATAATTTCCGGTTCTTCGATTTCGTATTCGGCACAGTCAATCATGGAATAAAATACATCTTTGAAATTTACATCGTCTTCCGCAATGTTACTTGTCAGGGCTTCCCTGAAAATTCCCCAGCTTAAATTTTTGGAAATAAAGGTGAGCAGGGTCTTATCTTCATTTAAAGCATTGATAATGTGGTCCGCAATAAAAATAATTTTGTCTTCAAATCCCAGTGTCAGATTATTCTTTAAACAATACTGCGTAAGATTGGCGGCTGCATGTTTAAACAGCTTGCTGGATTCATGCGAAACCAGTTTATTGCGGATATCATATTTATCTTTAAAATACAGATAGAATGTACCCTTGGCAATGCCTGCATTTTTAGAAATCTCTGCAATAGAGGTCTTGCTGACACCTTTGGTCGTAAAAAGGTTAAATGCGGTATTGAGCAGAGAGGTCCGTTTTTGCAATTTATTTGATTCTAACTTTCCCATAACGTCTCCTTATCTGCAATTTTTTATAAATTACGTTTGTCTTCCATGCATAATAGAGGTTTTTAATCCGTTTGTCAATAAAAAATGACTAAAAGTCATAAATTTTTATAAACTATATTGACTACCGGTCATTTTGTGCTATAATGACAATCGCAAATGAGAATGACCAACGGTCAGTAACAATTTTGAGTATTAAAAGGAGGAATAATAATGGAAAAGGTAGGAAAAGCGATAGTTAAGCTTAGAATTCCAATTTTGATTTTAAGCGTATTGCTGCTCATTCCGGCAGGCATCGGATATGTCAAGACAAAAGTCAATTATGATATTTTGTATTATCTGCCCGGTGACATTGACACAATGAAAGGGCAGGACATTCTGATGGATGAATTTAACAAGGGTGCGTATGCCACGGTCGTTGTTAAAGGAATGGACGCTAAAGGAATTGAAAAGATAGAAGATAAAATTGAAAATGTAGAACATGTAACAGATATTATTTCTTATAACAGTATGGTAGGTGCAGAAGTACCGACTGAAATCATTCCGTCAAAGTACCGCAGCTATTTTGAAAATCAGGAAAGCGGCTGTACGATGTTTATGATTTTCTTTGATGATACAACATCAAGTGACGGCACAATGGCAGCGATTCAGGAATTAAGAAATATTGCTGACGGACAGTGCTTCATCAGCGGTATGTCAGCCGTTGTTACAGATACAAAGAACATCACACAGCAGGAAACGATTGCATACGTTGTGATTGCCGTAGTCCTTACAAGTATTGTACTGGCACTGTTTATGGATTCTTTCCTTGTACCGGTATTCTTTATGTTAAGTATCGGTATGGCGATTGTTTACAACTTAGGCTCTAATGTTATTATGGGTGAGGTTTCTTTCCTTACCAAAGCACTTGCAGCGGTATTACAGCTTGGTGTTACAATGGACTACTCCATTTTCTTATGGCACAGCTATAAGGAACAGAAAAGCGAGTATCCGGATGACCATAATAAGGCAATGGCAGTGGCTATCGGAAATACCATTACTTCCGTAGTCGGTTCTTCCATTACAACAGTAGCCGGATTTATCGCACTGTGCTTCATGACATTTACACTGGGCTTAGACCTCGGTATTGTTATGGCAAAGGGTGTTGTAATCGGTGTTATCGGCTGTGTAACGATTCTTCCTTCCATGATTCTGACATTTGACAGGGCATTGGAAAAGACAATGCACAAAGAAATTATGCCGGCAAAATTCGATAAGCTTGCAAATTTCGTTGTCAACCACGCATGGCTTCCGATTATCGTTTTCCTTGTATTATTATTCCCGGCAATTTACGGATATAATCATACAAATGTTTACTATAACTTAACAGATACATTCCCTGAATCTACAGCCTGCTCACAGGCAAATAAGATTCTGGAAGAAAATTTTGATATGAATTCCGTCTACATGATTCTTGCAGATACGAACATGACAGCAAAAGATGCAACGAAGATGTTAGACGAACTGGAAAATGTTGAAGGTGTTTCTTTTGCATTAGGATATAATTCCCTTGCAGGAACAACCATTCCGGACGAACTTATTCCGGATGACTTAAAGGATATGTTAAAAGGTAATAAGCATCAGATGATTGCAATCGGTTCAGATTACAAGCTGGCATCCGATGAAATCAACAATCAGATTTCTACGATTGATGCGATTGCAAAGAAATATGACCAGAACTCCATGGTTATCGGTGAAGCACCGTGTACAAAGGATTTGATTACCATTACAGATAAAGATTTTAAGACCGTAAGTGCCGTATCCATTGTGGCAATCTTCATTATTATCTTCTGTGTATTTAAGTCCGTTTCATTGCCGATTATTCTGGTTGCGGCAATTGAATTTGCTATTTTTATTAACATGGGACTTCCGTATTACTTAGGAACGACACTTCCGTTTATCGCATCGGTTGTAATCGGTACGATTCAGTTAGGTGCAACGGTCGATTATGCGATTTTGATGACAACAAGATATAAGAAGGAACGTAATGAGGGTGCAGGAAAGAAGGAAGCCATTGCAACGGCTCTTTCAACCTCTATTCCGTCTATCATCGTAAGTGCCTTAGGCTTCTTTGCCGCAACATTCGGTGTTGGTGCTTACTCAAGCGTAGATATGGTTGCTTCTCTTTGTAAGTTAATGTCAAGAGGTGCGATTATCAGTATGTTTGTCGTTATCTTTGTATTACCGTCATTCTTCGTTGTATTTGATAAGGTTATCAGATACACAAGTATCGGATTCGGACAGAAAGATAAGAAAGAAAAAGCTAAAAATGTGGCTTATGCTTCAACAGATACTTACAGCAAATAGTTCTGACGGCAGATGAGAAATGGAAATTAGATTGTAAAAGCCGGATTACGGCGGAAATGGAGAATTATATGATTAAGAAGAAATTATTCAAATATGGTTCAGTATTTATGTGTGCAGCATTAATGGCGTGTTCTTTCGCAGCCTGCGGAACAAATACATCATCAGCAGTTCAGAATGAAGTTGCTGCAAACGAACAGGATACAGACACAGAAACAATGATTGCAGATGTCCTGACATCACAGCTTTCTTCAGCACCAAAGGTTGCAACCGAAGCAAAGACCGATTCAAAGGAAGAAACCGTTTTTGTATTTACAAAGGCTGACGGACAGCAGGATCATGTTATCGTTAATGAAAAATTAAAGAATGTAACAGGAAAGTCTTCTATTACAGATGTTTCAAGCTTATCAAACATTACTAATTTAACAGGTGATGAAACAAGCACAACCAACGGAAACAGCCTGACATGGGCAGCAGACGGCAACAGCATTACTTATCAGGGTACAACAACACAGACCGCACCTGTCAGCATGAAAGTAACTTACTATCTGGACGGCAAGGAAATTTCAGCAAGTGACCTTGCAGGAAAGAGCGGTAAAGTCACAATGCGTTTTGACTATACAAACAATGCGAAAAAGACCATTACCGTAAACGGAAAGACAAAGACGGTTTATGTTCCGTTTACAATGGTAACAGGCATGCTTCTTCCTTCCGATAACTTTTCAAATATCGAAGTAACAAACGGAAAGATTACAGAAGTCAACGACAGCAATGTTGTATTCGGTATTACAATGCCGGGCTTAAAAGACAGTCTGGATATGAAGTTTGACAATGAAAAACTGGATTTAGATGTTCCGGAATACTTTGAAGTCACAGCCGATGTGACAGATTTTGAACTGGATATGATGATGTCTATGGCAACCAGCAACTTCTTATCTGACATTGATACAGATGATTTAAGCATTGATAACTTAAAGGATAAGGTCAATGAATTACAGGATGCGGCTGACCAGCTCACAGACGGTACGAACCAGCTTGCAGATGCAACTCCGCAGCTTGTAGACGGAAGCAAGGCACTTGCAGACGGTACACAGCAGTTAAATGACCAGGTTCCGACATTAACAGACGGTGTATCCCAGTTAGACAACGGTGCAGGACAGCTCTCAGACGGTTTAAGCACAGTAGTATCTTCTATGCCGACATTAACTTCCGGTATTTCACAGTTATATGACGGTTCAGGTAAGTTATTTGACGGTGCTAAGACTTTAAATGACGGTGTAAACCAGTTAAAGGCAGGTACATCCCAGCTTGCAGATGAAACAAACGGACTTCCGGCATTACAGGCAGGTATCAGCCAGTATACAGAAGGTGTTGCAAGTGCGGCAGACGGTTCTGACGCACTCGCAAGCGGTTCCGCACAGGTTGCAGACGGACTGGCACAGTTACAGGCACAGCTTTCAGGTGAAAACGGACTGATGGACGGTATGGTAAAATTAGCAGACGGTTCAGCACAGGTCAGCAATGGACTGGCACAGTTATCAGACGGACTGACAGCTTCTATCAGTGAGTATGAAAGCAATAAGACAAAGTTAAAGACAAGCGCACAGGCACTTGAAGCCGCAGGCACACAGTTAAACGGTACACTCTCAGCATTAGGAAATGATAACCTGCTGATCCAGCCTGCTACGGATATGTATTCAGAAAGCGGACTGACAACAGCAGCTCAGACAGCACTTGCCAATAAATACATGGATGCATATTCATTTGTAACAGCAAATGCTTCTAATCCGGTTGTAACAGCTTTAAATGCCGGTATTGCGGCAAACGCACAGTTACAGGCAGCAGGCATTACCGATTTAGCTTCTATTTATAAGAATGAAATGGTTATCCTTGTAAATCCGCCAGCCAATGAAAGTGCCGGTAAGGTAGAAAATACTGTAAACAGCAGCGTGGCACAGCTTGCCGCAGGCGCAGCACAGGTTAACGCAGGTTTACAGAGTGCCGTTGCAAAGAAGGATACATTAGAAACAGCACTTGGACAGCTTGTAGCGGGAAGCAGCAGTGTTTCTTCAGGAAGCGCCCAGTTAAACAGCGGACTTTCACAGTTAAAGAGTAACAACGATACGTTAAACGGCGGTATTGCAAATGCTGTATCCGGTGCAAAGCAGCTTGATGCAGGTGCATCACAGCTTACAGCAGCATCCGGTGTTCCGGCACTCGTATCCGGCACATCTGATTTAAAGAACGGTATCGGTCAGCTCTCTGAGAGCAGCCCGGCACTTGTAACAGGCATCAATGCTCTTGATGATGGTGCAAAGCAGTTAAAGATTGGTACAGCACAGTTATTACAGGGAGCAGGTGCATTAGCAAGCGGTGTAACCCAGTTAAATGACGGCGCACACGAATTAAGCGACGGTGCAGAACAGTTAAATGACGGTGTGGTTGAATTAAACAACGGTATGATTCAGTTCAACGAAGAAGGAATCAGCCAGATTACATCTCTTGTAGGCAGTGATGCAGACGATGCAATTGATACAATTAAGAAGGTTATCAACCTTGGAAAAGATTATCAGTCCTTTGCAGGAAAGGCAGATGACATGGACGGTTCTGTAACATTTATCTACAAGACAGAAGGCGTTACAAAGTAATCTGATTTTGCGGCTGTTACAAGTAGTGCAAAATATATTTTAATAAAATAAATCAGAATCCGCCGGTGGGAATGACCGGCGGATTCTTTGTTGCGTTTTTAGCAGTTGCAAGGCATGGAAAAAATGTGTATGATGAAGAAAAAAGCGTGGACAAAGGGGGATGGCATGGAAATTAGTAATATATTAATGAGGGATGGATTATCGTTAGAAGTTTTACATAAATTGTCGTTTGAGTCGAAGCTGGGAATAAATTTAAAAAAGAATCTTCATTATTTTGATAAAGAAAGTCTTTTGGAAGAACTGCAAGAAGCAAGTAATTGGTACGATGAATTAGAGGTGCTTCATGAACTTGCATTAGATTATAGAATAAAAAGTATACAATCTATTAACATGAAATATAATAGATACTACCCAGACCATCAGACTAGAAAAGTATTTGACGATTTATTAGGGTTCCGGTCGTTGTGTAATGATTATGATGATATTTTGCAATTAGAAAAATTTCCGAGTTTTAGAGTAGCCAATATGTCTTTTGGTAAAGCAAATGACGATGGATACAGGGGAGTACATGTATATTATCAACATTCAGGAATCCACTATCCGATAGAAATACAATATAATACTTATTATGATAGGCAGTTTAACAACTGGCTTCATAAATACACATATAAGAAAAATTATCCGGATAAAGTGGGGCAGACATTGAGATATTGTTATGAAAATGGTAGAATTACAACGGAAAAGGAATTTAAGGAGGTGCTTTTAAATGTGTTATCTAGTAGCGAAAGATGTAAATAAAATAGGAAGTATTGCATGGCAGACAACACACGGAAAGCAGCTTGCCGAGTTTAAGAGCGGTTTAATAAAAAAATTTGGTTATGACAGGATTCAATTTGTGACAATCAGCAGACCGTCTGCATATGGCGAATATGAACCTTATCAATTTGTTCAGACACAAAAGGAATTTGAACAGGCTGTTGAAATGCTGTAAAGGGGTGATTCTATGATAAATAACACACTTGCAAAGAAACGGATTATAGCCGCAGTGGCAGTGACCGTAGTTTTGATTGCGGCGATAGTGGCAGTGCCGGTAATACGGCGTGAAATTTGTTATGGGACAGTTGTGGGCGAATGTGACAATCAGGAACTGGTTGAGCGCTGGCAGCAGTATGGAGAGGCTTATGCGATAGGTGCAAATAAAGACGGAATGCCTATTTTTAAAGACAGAAAGGCAGCGATGAAGCAGGCAAAGAAGGATTACGGGCTGGGATTTGAGTATTTAAGGGAATACCGGAATTTTCCAAAAATATCAGATAATCCAAAGGTCTGCCAACAGTATAAAATGTTAGGCTGGCAGACTGTACCGCCGATGACGGTGGAAAATTATGAGGAAATCGGAAGACAGTGTGGTATGGTATCTAGATTTCTGGATATTTACTGCAACAGCTTTGGGGAGGATGGATAGTATACCGGCTGAAATACAAGGAAATGAGGAATATACAGATGAAAATGAAAAAAACAACGTTTATTACGCAGGGAGCGGTCATTGCGGCAATTTATGTCGTGCTGGTATTTGTCTTTGACTACTGGAGCTTTGGTCCGATACAGTTCAGGGTTGCGGAAGCACTTACAATTCTTCCGGTATTTACACCGGCGGCAGTGCCGGGACTTTTTATCGGCTGCCTGATTGCTAATATTACGGGTGGTGCGGTTATCTGGGATATTGTTTTTGGCAGTCTTGCGACACTGATTGGTGCAGTCGGAACCTATATGCTGCGCAAACACCCGTGGGCAGCGCCACTGCCGCCGATACTTGCAAACACTGTTATCGTGCCGTTTGTATTAAAATATGCGTATGGTACAGAAGGCATGCTGTGGTATTTTATGCTGACCGTGGGACTTGGGGAAGTGATTGTCTGCGGTGTATTAGGCAGTCTGCTCAGAGTGGCATTAAAGAAGTACCGCAGTACACTCTTTCATGAATAAAAAAAGCTGCGTTTATAAGACGCAGCTTTTTAATGTTTATCTGTCCACTGTCCGAAAAATGTTTCCAGACGGTTAAAGGTCTTATTTAACACAACGGCTTCATCTTCGCTTAAATCCTGCATAATGCTGTCAATCATACTCTTATGGAATTTCATGTGATGATGATATGCGGCAATTCCTTTTTCGGTCAGCGAAGCGTATACGATACGGCGGTCACGGTCACTGCGGTTGCGGACAACGTAGCCTTTGCGGACCAGTCCGTTGATACCGGTTGTCAGTGTGCCCATTGTGACACCGAGGGACTTTGAAATCATAGACATAGTACGAGGTTCTGCAATACCAATCGCTTCGATAATGTGCATATCCGTTACGGAAATATCTTTAAATTCTTCTGTAATTAATGCCTTTTCTTCAATATTTAAAATATCGTTGAAAAGCTTTACCAAAATGGAATTGAGTGCTGCAAATGTATCCATATTATGTACCTCTTAAATCCTGTTCCGTGTGAAAATTTCGTAAGTTTATTATAGCTTACACGCAGATAATATGCAACAAAAATAGAAAATGAGGGGAAGCATGAAAAGGTATGCTGACGCGGCGGTGACAGCCGTTATCGGATTCTGCATTTTTGAGGGCATTACAGACGGCAGTGTGTCCGTAAATCCGCTGTTATGGGTTGTGCTTGGCGGATTGGCAGGCAGATAAAAGACGGCAAGATTTATGTTTGCATTTTAGTGCAATCCGTAGTATGATTATTTTGTAGTATTAGCGTTTATACGACTGTGAAAATACAGAGAAGGAGACAACATGAAATTTATAGCAATTGGAGAACTGATGTTAAGATTATCTCCGCCGAATTATGAAAAAATTGTTACAACACATGATTTTATCGTAAATTATGGCGGTGCGGAAGCAAATGTTGCAGTATCATTGGCAAATCTTGGCGTAGACAGTACATTTTTTACGGTACTTCCGAATACCGATTTAGGAAAGTCTACGATTAATTACTTAAAGGCAAATGATGTACATACAAAGCACATTATCAAGGCAGACGGAAGAATGGGTCTGTATTACCTTGAGGAAGGTGTTGCCGTAAGAGCTTCCCAGGTTATTTATGACAGAGGAAACTCCGCATTTGCAGAATATGATTATAGTGATGTTGACTTTGAAGATATATTAAAGGATTATGACTGGCTGCATTTAAGCGGTATCACACCGGCGCTTTCTTACAACTGCCGTCGTATGATTGATAAGGCGGTAAAGGTTGCAAAGAAGCTGGGATTGACAGTCAGCTTTGACCCGAATTTCAGAAGTACACTCTGGTCTTTTGGAACGGCAAGAGATGTATTAAGCAAGTATCTTCCATATGTAGATGTATTAATCGGTATTGAGCCGATTCATGTATACAATGAAGACGGAACAGATGTAAAAGACGGTCTGACCATGGACCCTTCATTTAAAGATATGGATAGGGTATTTAAGGCGATTGATAAGCAGTACCATATGAAGGCGATTGCAAGAACAGTCCGCTATGTCCATTCAGGAAGCAACAACTCCTTAAAGGCATTCTTCTATACCAATGGGGAGACTTACGAAAGCAAGACCATTAATTTCGATATCGTTGACCGTGTCGGCGGCGGCGATGCGTTCTCATCAGGTCTGATTTATGCGTTGATGGAAAATATGGATCCGGAAGATGTTGTCAACTTCGCAGTGGCTTCTTCCGTAATGAAACATTCTATCCGCGGCGATACGAATATTACAAGTGTTGCACAGATTAAGAGTCTGATGAACAATGCTTCCTTTGATGTACAGAGATAATTTTTAAAATAAAACAGACGGCAGGAGTATTTTCAGGCAGTAATCGTACTGGCTGTCGATGCTCCTGTTTTTGTTTTAATTCTTAGAAAGCAAAGAGCTGAGAAACAGCGTATTGTGCTTTATTATATGAAGAAAGCAGGAAAATGAAATGTTTGCACAGTTAAAAGAAAAGACGGTATGGACGGCGATTGTAAGATTGGGTGTATTCTTTTTTGTCTTTTTGGGGCTGGAGTATTTATTTGACAATCTCATGGCGGCAGTGACAGATTCCACCGGCGTTGTGCGGGCGCAAAGCTACGTGCTGGGGGTCAGTGCCATGGGATTTCTAGCATATGGAATGTTACCGGAGCGGATAAGAAATGCAGGACACCGCAGATACAGAGTGCTGTTAGAAGGGGCGGCGGGAGTGCTTTGCACCGTTTCTATTATGATAATATGTCTGCATAAAAATTACAGTGTGCTGCTGTTAAGCGGCTGTCTTTTATTTTTTATGCTTGGCATGACAGGCAGTGCAGTCCATATGGATATGGCACTGCAAAAGCAGGCAGGAAAAGGACTTGCGGTGTCTGCGGGAATTGCTTATGCGCTTGGCATCTGCTTACAGTTTTTAGACCACCGGTTTTTAAAAGATAAAGTGACGGAAACGGCGGTATTTGTCATTGCGGCAGTGGGACTGCTTTTTTTTCATGAAAGGGCGGTACACCTGCGGGAAGATGAAAATATGCCGGCTGTTGAGGAAGAAAAGTTGAGCATGGATTCAAATGGAAAGAAAGACAGTGGTAGAGAGGTGTATGCGCAAGAGCGTATACAAGTCACAGAAAAGCGTGTCAGGGCATTTTTACTGGCGGCAATCGTATTTTTTATGACATTTATATTTGCGGAGCTGGATAATGCGGTCACGCTGGTTCATGCAGAGGGCAGTGCGGACGTCGGACAGTGGCCGCGACTTCTGCTTGCCGTGAGCGGACTTGCGGCAGGCATGCTGTATGACATTCGAGAATCGCGGTATATGCACATGGTGATGTACTGCGTGATGATGTTATCGACAATCTGTATGATGAGTATGATGCTTGGAATGCCGTTTATTGTAGGACTGGTCGTATTTTATCTGTCAGCGGGCTTTTTTTCCGTATATTTCACGGCGGGATTTATGGAAATAGCACCGGAAATGAAACACCCCGGCTGTTGGGCAGGCATGGGGCGTGCGGTGAATAATTTTTGTGCGCTGATTACGGTATTTATTACGACACGGGTTGAAATGGGAAACGGATATTATATGATGATTGCTGCCGTTGTGCTGTTTGTGGTAATCAGCATTCTGCTGTTCTTGTATCAAAGTCCGGTGAAAGAAAAGAAATCCGGGGAACAGGAAAAACAGCCGCTATCTGTGGGGAATACCGATGAAAATATTAGTGGAACGGCTGATGATACCGGCATTGATACGGAGCGTTGCCCGGATTCTGACGATTCATTTGCGGCATTTTGCGGGAAGTACGGGCTGACACAGCGGGAACGGGAGGTTTTGCAGGCACTTGTGACCTCGGATAAGACTGCACAGGAGATTGCGCATGAGATTGGCATGTCGCGAGCGGCATTTTACCGCCATATTGCCAGCTTAAATGAAAAAACGGGGACGAAAGCAAGGGTGGGGCTGTTACAGTTCTATTATAATGATATCAATGGGAAATAATATTTACGGCAGTTCATTCTTGACAAACGGATATAATATGATACATAATAAATTTGTATCATATTATATCCGTTTTGTATTACCGATAGAAAGGACGATTGCCATGAATTTATCACAGATGCAGTATTATAAACAGCAGTACGGTTATTCGTATGACCGGCTGTCACAGCTTACGGGAATTCCCAAAGGCACGATTCAGAAGATATTCACAGGTGTTACAAAGTCGCCAAGATACGAAACGCTTCAGGCGCTGGAACGCGTGTTAAAGCCGGAAAATCCGCCCAAAGCCGGAAAATCCGCCCAAAGCCGCGGAAAGCACAAAGGGGCTGTATATGGAGTCTCGGCAGTATGGGGCGGATGCTGGGGTAAATCAGTCGGACAGGGTTTGTGAAACGGTAGTACCGTACGGACAGAAGAAGCAGGGGGAATATACGCTTGAAGATTATTATGCACTGCCGGAGGATAAAAGATATGAACTGATTGACGGTGTCCTTTATGAAATGACAGCACCGACAACTCTACATCAGATTATTGCATTGCAGATGTGCTATCAGATTGAGAAATTTATCGAGGGAAAAGAAGGCAGTTGTATGACTTATATAGCGCCGGTCGATGTCCAGCTCGACTGTGATGATAAGACGATGGTGGAGCCGGATGTGATTATCCTGTGTGACAGAAGCAAGGATATTAACCGGTGTATTTACGGCGCACCGGATTTTGTGGCAGAGGTTTTGTCAAAGTCCACAAGAAGAAAGGATATTGGTGTTAAGACCTATAAATATGCCAACGCAGGCGTCCGTGAATACTGGATGATTGACCCGAAGGATATGAAAGTGATTGTCTATACATTTGCACAGAATGATGATGCGGAAGATACGGTCAGTATTTTCGGATTTCAGGATAAGATTCCTGTGGGAATTTATAACGGGGAACTTAAAATTGATTTTGCTAAAATCAGTAAAAGGCTGGAAACAAATAATTAGCGTAAAATTCTTGACAAGAACCATAATCTCTTATAAAATGAACCTAAATGCTATGACGAAGACAGTAGGATATCTTTGAACGCAAAAGCGAGCCGGGAGGGTGAGAGCCGGTGCAAGTAGAATTTATCTGAACATCACTTCCAAGCATCCAAACTGAAAGCAGGAAACCTGTAAGTAAATGAGGACGGTAATCCCACCGTTACAGGGGACGCATATGCTGGTATGTCGTAATTGGTTTTGGATTTTGGATAGAACGAATGATTTTACCCTCCGCCGTATTACGGCGGAGGTTTTTTGTGTAATATTACACAAAAGGCACTACGTGCCGATGATGCGCACTCGCGCGAAGTTGCAGTTTGCCGCAGACGACCGCGCTCGGCGCGGGAATGTGCAAAACCTCAAAAATCAGTAGTTTATAAATAGAAGTTATTTGCCGGAGGGCAGGAAAGGAAGTATCAATATGGTTTACGAAAAAGTATCACCGGATATGAAGTTCGTAGAAAGAGAAAAAGAAGTAGAAAAGTTCTGGAAGGATAATGACATTTTCAGAAAAAGTATAGACAATCGCAGAAAAGGTGAAGTGTACACATTTTATGACGGACCGCCTACTGCTAACGGAAAGCCACATATCGGACACGTGCTGACACGTGTTATTAAGGATATGATTCCGAGATACCGTACAATGAAAGGCTACATGGTTCCACGTAAAGCCGGCTGGGATACACACGGACTTCCGGTAGAACTTGAAGTTGAAAAGATGTTAGGCTTAGACGGCAAGGAACAGATTGAAGAATATGGTCTGGAGCCGTTTATCAAGCACTGTAAGGAAAGTGTTTGGAAGTACAAGGGTATGTGGGAAGATTTCTCATCAACCGTTGGTTTCTGGGCAGATATGGAACATCCATATGTTACTTATGATAATAATTTTATTGAATCGGAATGGTGGGCTTTAAAGCAGATCTGGGACAAGGGTCTGTTATACAAGGGCTTTAAGATTGTACCTTACTGCCCACGTTGCGGTACACCGCTGTCTTCACACGAAGTAGCGCAGGGTTATAAGAATGTCAAGGAACGTTCCGCAGTCGTACGTTTCAAGGTAAAGGGAGAAGATGCGTATTTTCTTGCATGGACAACAACACCGTGGACACTTCCATCAAACGTTGCGCTCTGTGTTAATCCGGAAGAAACTTATGTCAAGGTAAAAGCGGCAGACGGTTATACCTATTATATGGCAGAAGCCCTGCTTGGCAAGGTACTTGGCGGACTGGCTGTTAAGGCAGGTCAGACTGTGGCAGGCGTTCAGGCTGAAGAAGGTAAGGAACTCGGAAGCGGCGCAGGTGTTGACTACGAAGTTCTTGAAAAATATACAGGTAAAGATTTAGAATACAAGGAATACGAACCGTTATATGCATGTGCGGCTGAAGTTGCCGAAAAGCAGCATAAGAAGGGACATTTTGTAACCTGTGATACGTATGTTACGATGTCAGACGGTACCGGTATCGTTCATATCGCCCCTGCATTCGGTGAAGACGATGCCAAGGTCGGCAGAAAATATGACCTTCCGTTTGTACAGTTCGTAGACGGTAAGGGTGAATTGACAGAGGAAACACCATATGCCGGATTATTTGTAAAGAAGGCAGACCCGGAAGTATTAAAGGATTTAGACAAGGAAGGCAAGTTATTTGATGCGCCGAAGTTTGAACATGATTATCCGTTCTGCTGGAGATGTGATACACCGCTGATTTACTATGCAAGAGAATCATGGTTTATCAAGATGACAGAAGTAAAGGATGACTTAATCCGCAACAACAACACCATCAACTGGATTCCTGAAACAATCGGTAAGGGACGTTTCGGTGCATGGCTTGAAAATGTTCAGGACTGGGGTATTTCAAGAAACAGATATTGGGGTACGCCGCTCAATATCTGGCAGTGTGAAGACTGCGGAGAAATGATGTCTATCGGAAGCATTGAGGAATTAAAAGAAAAATCCGACAACTGCCCGGACGATATCGAATTACACAGACCGTATATTGATGCGGTAACCTGCAAGTGTCCGAAGTGCCAGGGTACGATGAAACGTGTGCCGGAAGTTATCGACTGCTGGTTTGACTCCGGTTCAATGCCGTTTGCACAGCACCACTATCCGTTTGAAAATAAGGAAATTTTTGAACAGCAGTTCCCGGCAAAATTTATTTCCGAAGCCGTAGACCAGACACGAGGCTGGTTCTACTCACTGCTTGCGATTTCAACGCTGCTGTTTAACAAAGCACCTTATGAAAATGTTATCGTTTTAGGACACGTTCAGGATGCAGACGGACAGAAGATGAGTAAGTCCAAGGGAAATGCTGTAGACCCGTTTGATGCGTTACAGACACACGGCGCAGATGCAATCCGCTGGTATTTCTATGAAAATTCCGCACCATGGCTGCCAAACCGTTTCCACGATAAGGCAGTAACGGAAGGTCAGAGAAAGTTCATGGGAACCATCTGGAATACGTATGCGTTCTTCGTATTGTATGCGAATATTGATAATTTTGATGCAACAAAATATACACTGGAATACGATAAGCTTCCGGTTATGGATAAGTGGATTCTTTCCAAGTTAAATACGGTTGTCAAAGAAGTGGACAACAATCTTGAAAATTATAAGATTACGGAAACAGCCAGAGTGTTGGAAGACTTTGTAGACGAGCTTTCTAACTGGTATGTAAGACCTGCCGTGAACGTTTCTGGGCAAAGGGCATGGAACAGGATAAGATTAATGCATACATGACATTGTATACAACACTGGTTACGCTGTGTAAGACAGCCGCACCGATGATTCCGTTTATGACAGAAAGCATTTACAGAAATCTTGTATGCAGCATTGATAAAAATGCGCCAATCAGCGTTCATCTGTGTGACTTCCCGGAAGTGCATAAGGAATGGATTGACAAGCAGCTTGAAGACAACATGGAAGACGTATTAAATGCCGTTGTTATCGGACGTGCATGCCGTAACGCAACCAATATCAAGAACAGACAGCCAATCGGACAGATGTTCATTAAAGCGCCGTGGAAGCTGGATGATTTCTTTACCGATATTATCGCAGACGAATTAAATGTAAAGAAAGTTGAATACAAGGACGATGTCAGAGATTTCACTTCTTACACATTTAAGCCGCAGTTAAAGACACTCGGACCGAAGTACGGCAAGTTCTTAGGTGAAATCAGAAAGCAGCTTGGTGAACTTGACGGCAATGCTGCAATGGATGAGTTAAATAAGGTCGGATTTATCACCTTACAGGCAAACGGACAGGATATCCAGCTTGAAAAGGCAGATCTGTTAATTGAAATGACACAGCAGGAAGGCTTTGTGGCAAGCTCCGATAAGGGCATTACGGTTGTTATGGATACGAATTTAACACCGGAACTCTTAGAAGAAGGCTTTATCCGTGAAGTTATCAGCAAGCTTCAGACCATGCGTAAGGATGCAGGATTTGAAGTAATGGATAAGATTCATGTAACGGTCAGTGGAAATGACAAGATTTCTGCACTGATTGACAAAAATGCAGCACAGATTACAAAGATTGTTCTGGCAGAAGACATTACAGAGGGAGAAGCAAAAGGCTTTACAAAAGAATGGAATATTAATGGTGAGCAGGTAACACTGGGTGTAGAGAGAATTTAGTGTAACACTGCACAGTACTGCAACGGACAAATTGCATCAGGTTATTTCAAAAATATGCCTGATGCAATTTGCGTTTTAAGCGTAAAGAAAGAATGGAGATGAATATGGAGTTTCTAAAAAAAGTGTATCATGCAGTGGCGGCAGTGCTGCTGATGCTGGTGACATCGTTGATTTACGGCGGCTATATACTGGAATGGAGAGGTAAAAGACCACTTTGTATCCTGATAGCGGCAATGGCAGTGACAGCAGTGCTGATTGCTCTGGTGTGCAGGTATCTGAAAAAATACGCAGGTCAGATTGCGGTTGTCTGTATTGTTCCGATGACATTCTGTCTGGCAACCGGACTTTATAAGCTGTATATGGTGGCAGCAGACAGCCGGAGTATTTTCTATCTGGCAATGATTTTTTTCGCTGCGGCTTATTTTATCACAGAATATCTGTTAAATCTGTGTACGGAAAATGCTTCGCTGCAAAATATACGACAATTTTTCAATACGCATAAGTGGGTGCTGATTCTTATTTTTATTGCAGTTTTATGCCGTGTGCCGCTGCTTTCACAGCTTCCGCGCTGGGATTCGGGAGAATATTATTATCGGCTGATTCTCGGAACACATCATTTTGAATATACGGGTTTTAAAGAGTTCGTGGAAAATTATGCGCTGTGCGGACATCCGACACTGGGATTCTGCCTTGTATATCTGCCGGGAGAACTTGCTTTTTCGCAGGAAGTCATCGGTGTTACACTGACCAGCCTGATTCTGACGGCATTGGCGCTGTGGTGTGTGTACCGCATATTCTTAAAAATCCTGCCGCAGGTTACAGAAGGAAAAGCAGCGGTGTGTACATTTTTACTGTCATTTTCACCACTGTTTTTCGGTATGACCATGTATTTTAATCCGGACTATGCACTGGCGGTATTTTTTATATTTCTGTTATACAGCTATGTGTATGACAAGGCGGTTCTTGCGGCGTTTTTTTCGCTTCTGTGCTTTCAGACGAAAGAAACAGGACTGGTGCTGGTCGGCGGACTGGTATTTGGCATTTTTATCCAGCATATTGCAGAAAAGAGAAGCCATGCCGTAAAAGCAATTTTTAAAGATGTAAAGTTATATGCAATTCTTGCAGTGACACTGTTACAGCTGTATTATACAAAGTTTATCGGTGGTATTGCAACGTGGACACAAAACGGAAATGAAGAACCAGGACTGCGCTGGGACAGCACAGGAGAGAATTGTCTGGGCTTTCAGCCGGCATTTGTGGCAGTTAAATTAAAACAACAGTTTTTGTTAAATTTCAATTGGATACTGACAGCCGGTATTGTCATTGCGGTTGCGTGGTGGTTTATTTTAAAAGTAAAAGGCAGGAAAAAAATTCAGGCATCGTGTAAAATCTGCGGCATCGCCGGAGCATTTGTTGCATTTTTATCGTTTTCATGTCTGTATATTACGGCATCGGTGGCAAGATATAATGTAGCGGGTGATGTTTTGCTGTATCTGATATTTTTTTATTGTATGGCGCTTTTTGCGGCAGAATTGCCGGAAAGCACATTTTTAAAGAAAAAATATGCAGGCATGGCAGTGACGGCAGTATTTGGCGTTTTACTTGCCGGTGAGTGCGTATTTACGATTGACCCGGTGACAAGAGGGGTGTTTTTAAAGCTGGATACCGGAAATACAACGCTTTGTTTTACGGGAAAGGTCAGCGATATCAACAGCATTTATTACGGGGATTACCTCATTTATAATACGCAGTATACGTATATTGACAAGGCATATGAGAAAGTGCTTGCAGATGTGGATTACCACCCGGATACAACGGATATTTATATCCCGGACAGCAACGGTTCATTTATCTGCGGCAATCTTCCGTTTTATTATTTAAACTGGGATGAAAAAACGAAAAAGAGAGTTTTTTATGAGAATGAAAATACACAGGAAATGGAATCCTATAATGAAGTAAAATATTTTTCTTCCGAAATGGTATCAAAGGGAAAGGATAAGGCGGTATTGATTGTAAACCCGTACATGATAAATGTCCATGAAGAGGAGCATCTGGCAAAGCTTGCGCCGTATTATGAAATCGGCGAGCGTAAAGAAGTAAAACTGTTGCAGGGCAGTATTGTGTACTACGAACTGACAAGAAAATAAGATGGAATTCATAGGAAAGCAAAAAAGATACTGATGTTGCATAAATCTGGTTCACAGTGTATAATTATTGGTATATTATTACTTTCTTAAAGAAAAGACAGAAACTTTTTGTGAGCGGAGGGACGCAGATGGTTAGAACAAATACTTTTAACAAAGAGGAATTTAAAAAGGATATTAAGGATAATTGTAAGCTTCTGTATCGTAAGAATATCGATGAATGTGATGATCAGCAGAAGTTTCAGGCAGTTGCGTATTCTGTCAAGAATATTATCATTGATAAATGGATTGCAACCCACAAGGAATATGAAAAGCAGGACGTTAAAATTGTCTGCTATATGTCTATGGAATTTCTGATGGGCCGTGCGCTCGGCAACAACATGATTAACCTTATGGCATACGATGAGATTAAAGAAGTGCTTGCAGAGCTTGGCATTGATATTAATGTGATTGAAGATCAGGAACCGGATGCAGCACTTGGTAACGCGGTCTGGGACGTCTTGCAGCGTGCTTTTTGGATTCTTTGGCGACACTGGAATATCCGGCATACGGCTGTGGCATCCGTTACAGATACGGTATGTTTAAGCAGGAGATTAAGGACGGTTATCAGATTGAAGTGCCGGATAACTGGTTAAAAGACGGTAATCCGTTTGAAATTAAGCGTGACGAATATCGTTATGAAGTAAAATTCGGCGGCTATGTACGTTCTTACCGTGATGAAAAGACCGGCAGAGATATGTTTGTACAGGAAGATTACCGTTCTGTCATTGCAGTACCGTATGACCTTCCGGTAGTCGGCTACGGCAACAATACCGTGAATACATTAAGAATCTGGGATGCAGAGCCGGTCAATACCTTTAATCTGAACTCTTTTGATAAGGGTGATTACCAGAAGGCGATTGAGGAAGAAAACCTTGCAAAGAATATTGTCGAAGTGCTTTATCCGAACGATAACCATTATGCAGGTAAGGAGCTGCGTTTAAAACAGCAGTATTTCTTTGTGTCAGCCAGCGTCCAGAGAGCGGTAGACCAGTATAAGAAGCACCACGACGACTGCAGAAAGCTTTATGAAAAAGTTACATTCCAGTTAAATGATACCCACCCGACCGTTGCGGTTGCGGAACTGATGCGTATCCTTATGGATGAAGAAGGCTTAGAGTGGGATGAAGCATGGGACGTAACGACAAAGACCGTTGCATATACCAACCATACGATTATGTCAGAAGCGCTTGAAAAATGGCCGTTAGAGCTGTTCTCAAGACTGCTTCCTAGAATTTATCAGATTGTTGAAGAAATCAACAGAAGATTTGTTGAAGAAATCAAGACAAAATATCCGGGCGACCAGGAAAAAATCCGCAAGATGGCAATCATTTATGACGGACAGGTCAAAATGGCACACCTTGCAATCTGCGCAGGCTACTCTGTAAACGGTGTTGCAAAGCTCCATACAGAGATTCTTGAAAAGCAGGAATTAAAGGATTTCTATGAAATGATGCCGCAGAAGTTTAACAATAAGACCAACGGTATTACACAGAGAAGATTTCTCTTACACGGCAATCCGCTGTTATCCGCATGGATTACGGATAAGATTGGCGATGCATGGGTAACAGACCTGCCGCAGTTAAAGAAGCTGCTTCCGTATGTGGATGATGAAAAGGCACAGCAGGAATTTATGCAGATTAAGAGAAAGAATAAGGTCCGTCTGGCAAAATATATCAAAGAGCATAACGGCATTGATGTAGACCCGGATTCCATCTTTGACGTACAGGTAAAGCGTCTGCATGAATACAAGCGCCAGCTGCTGAATATTCTGCATGTAATGTATCTGTATAATGAATTAAAGAAAAATCCGGATATGGATATGACACCGAGAACATTTATTTTCGGCGCAAAGGCAGCCGCCGGATACAGGATTGCGAAGCTTACGATTAAGCTGATTAACAATGTGGCAGATGTGATTAACAACGATGCTTCCATCAACGGAAAGATTAAGGTTGTATTTATTGAAAACTACCGTGTATCCAACGGTGAAATCATCTTTGCGGCAGCCGATGTCAGCGAGCAGATTTCAACGGCTTCTAAGGAGGCTTCCGGTACGGGTAACATGAAGTTTATGTTAAACGGTGCGATGACACTCGGAACAATGGACGGTGCCAATGTTGAAATCGTTCAGGAAGTCGGCATTGAAAATGCAGTGATTTTTGGTCTGAGTTCAGATGAAGTTATCCGCTATGAGAATGAAGGCGGCTATGACCCGATGGAAATCTTTAACAATGATCAGGCGGTCCGTGAGATTTTAACAGAGCTGATTAACGGTAAATATTCACCGGAAGACCCTGAGATGTTCCGTGATATTTACAATTCACTGCTGAGTAACCAGGGCGGAAGACGTGCAGATACGTACTTTATCTTAAAAGATTTCCGTTCTTATGCAGAAGCACAGAAACAGATTGATGCCCGTTATAAGAACAGCGCAGGCTGGGCGAAATCCGTGATGTTAAATGTTGCCAATGCAGGTAAGTTCTCATCCGACAGAACGATTGAAGAATATGTATCTGATATCTGGAAGTTAAAGAAAGTCCACGTTCCGATGAACTAAATGGAAGTGTTGATAAATCATGCAGGTCTGTGACCGGATATAAAAATGATTATAAACGGAATTGTGCAGGCAGTCCGGAAAAGTAAATCTTTCCCGGCTGTCTGTACATTTTTTTTGATTTCTTTCATAAACTGTTATAGCAGACCTTAAAAGGTTTACGGAAAGAGATGGAAAACGCGATGAACCGGACAAGAATTTTTTTAAGAAATAAAGCCGCCGTACTGACAGTAGTGATTCTCATAGACCTGTTTGTGCCGTATGCCGTAACAGCCACCGTGACAGGCAGAATTGAGCAGAATGTGTCGGAAAGCGTAATACAGGGCAGGAAAGTCATTATTCAGTATAAAAATGCCACGCAGGCGGTGGATTTGAATCAGTTTATTGTGATGGTGCTTGCGGCACGGTTTGACAAATCGCAGGAAATTGAAGTATTAAAAGCGGAAAGTGTCATGGTGCGTACCGATATTTACCGGGTGATGGGAGCAGCGATGCAGGCGGACAGTACAAGCCTTGGTCTGGAATTTTTCACCGAAAAGCAGATGAAGGCATCATGGCAGGAAAATTATGAAAGTAATTATGCGTTGATTGCAGACTGTGTGGCATCAACCGGCAGCAGTGTTTTGATGTATCAGAATACATATATTGAGGCAAAATATACAGCAGTCAGTGCCGGAAAGACGTTGTCCGGGAGTGAGATTTCAGAAGAAAAATATGCATATCTTGCGGCGGTGGACTGCCCGGAGGATATTAAAAGCACAGATTATTTAAGAGTAGAAACATTTACATATAAAGACTTTGTCAAAAAGATAAAAAGCGGCTATGAGCAGGCAGGGCTGCATGAAGAAGCGCCGTTTCAGGATATTCAGATTGTGTCGAAAACCGACAGCGGTTATGTGACCAAAATACAGGCAGGCAATGTCATTATGAGCGGAACGGAATTTGCAAAAATTCTGGGTTTATCGTCTGCGGCAATGACGATTGAAAACAGTAACGGCAAGATTAAAATTACGACAAAAGGCTTAGGTGATGGTATGGGTGTAAGCCTTTATACCGCAGATTTTATGGCAAAACAAGGCAGTTCTTACGAGCAGATTTTAAAGGCATTTTACAGTGGAATTACCATTGTTTCACAGTAATCAGACGTATAGTTTGATGAAAACTGGCAATCATATTAACATCAAAGGTCAGTCAGATATCTGGCGGAAAAAGGAATGGAGGTTCATATGAAAGACAGTGGATTCAAACTGAATAAAGAAAAAGTCTTTGGCACAATCATATCATTTGCTATTATTCTGACACTTGGATACGGAATTTATTCGGTGGCGGTCAATTCCGGACGAAAAGAAAATCAGGAAAATATCGTCAACTTAAATGAATCTGGACAGGATAATGTAGCACTTCGGACAGAAGATGTAACACAGGAATATTCTGACATTTTACAGGTGCCGGAAAAGACAGACGGCAGTGATGATGCGGAAGCTGCCAATGCCGGTGCAAAGGCAGAAGGACTTTCGGCTGCGCAGGAAAATATCACAACCGGTAAGGAAGCACAAGGAACAGACACGGCAGAGGAATCGCAGGAATCACAGGAAGCGCAGGCGGCAAAGACTTCTGCCAAGGCAAATCCGGCTGCGGCGTACTCTTTTGATGAAAGTGATACGCTGATGTGGCCAGTAACCGGCGATATTGTTTTAAAATACAGCATGGATACGACCATTTATTTTAAAACACTTGGAATGTATAAATGTAATCCGGCAGTCAGCATTGCGGCAGAAGCGGGAACCAATGTCGGTGTGGCAGCAGACGGCGTTGTGGAATCCGTAACTTACAGTGAAGAAACGGGAAATACCGTGGCAGTAGCAATCGGTGACGGTTATGTGACAACGTATGGACTGATAGATAATGTGGTGGTAAAAAAAGGCGATACGGTTGTGGCAGGACAGCTTTTGGGAACAGTATCCGACCCGACAGCATATTATGTAGAAGAAGGCCCGAATCTGTATTTTATGCTGACAAAGGACGGCGAACCGGTAGACCCGGCGGCGTATTTTGAAGACTAGTATGCAAAGGATAAGAAAATAAAGCGCCTTTAAAATTCACACAAAAAGCAAAGCAATAAAATCAGCCATACGGCAGGAATGGAATTTAAGTGGGTAGATAAAGGTACGCGGGCGCTTGTATTATAGATTGTGGGAGGTTTCAGACATAACAGTCGGAAGCCTCCTTTTTGTATTTTGGCAGAATTGCAGTGTGGGACTTGTAAAAGGGGATTGCAGGTGGGTATAATATAAATATACAGCACGTGGGGAAATGGAGAATAGTATGGATTTAAAAAGAATAGAACAGATATTAAAAGTGGGAGAAACGATAGCAGTTGAATTTAAAAGGTGCGGAAACAAAGTAGAATCAGATGTATACGAAACGGTATGTTCTTTTTTAAATCGTTTTGGCGGTGATTTGTTTCTGGGTGTATTGGATAATGGGACGGTTTCGGGAGTGCCTCAAACGGCAGCGCCGGAAATGGTTAAAAATTTTATTAGTTGTATTAGCAATCCGCTGCTGTTTTCTCCAACGGTGTATCTGACACCTGAAATCATACAGTATGATGGAAAAACGATTATTTATGTGCATATTCCGCCAAGCGCAGAGGTGCATAGTTATAAAAAAGTTATTTATGACCGTGTGGATGATGCAGATGTGAAAGTGACGGCAACGGGACAAATTGCACAAATGTATATTAGAAAACAGGAGATTTTTACGGAAAGAAGAATATATCCGTATATTGAGCCGTCCGATTTAAGACTGGATTTACTTCCAAAGCTCAGGATTCTTGCATCGAATAACTGTGTACAGGGACATCCGTGGAACGGTCTTTCAGATGAAGAACTGTTAAAAAGTGCCAGATTGTATGGGAAAAATCGCATGACGGGAGAAGAAGGATATAATCTTGCTGCGGTTATGTTATTGGGAAAAGATGATGTTATCTTAGATGTTGTATCGGCATATTGTACCGATGCACTGCTTCGGAAAGAAAATATAGACCGTTATGATGACAGGGAAATCATCCAAACGAATTTAATAGAAAGCTATGAACGTTTAATGGAGTTTGGCAGAAAGCATTTACCGGATAAATTTTTCATGGAAGATGACCAGAGAAAAAGTCTTAGAAGTATTATTACCCGTGAAATGATAGCAAATACACTTATTCATAGAGAATATACAAGTTCCTATCAAGCAAAGTTTGTCATTGAAAACGACAAAATGTATGTAGAAAATGCAAACAGAGCAGTAAATGACTACAGTATAACACCGGACAATGTAGAACCGAATCCTAAAAATCCGATTATTGCCGCATTTTTTAGAAATATAGGGTATGCAGAGCAGCTGGGGTCGGGAGTACGTAATTTATATAATATTGTAAGTATTATTCCGGGAAAGAGCCGCAGTTTATAGAGGGAGATATATTTAGAATTATTGTACCGTTTAATACAGAATATTTCAAAGAAATGACGCTGTCAGGTGGCGATAAAACAATTGCAAATGGCGATAAACTTGCCGTAAGTGGCAATAAAAAAGCACAAAGTGGCGATAAAAAAGCGCAAAATGGCGATAAAGAAAATGTAAATGTGCATAGGTTGTTGCAGTTGATTGAAAATAATGCAGATGCTACACAGAAGTATTATGCAGAAAGCATGGGAATTTCATCAAGAACGGTATCCCGTTTATTTGCAGAGCTGCAAAAGAAAGGCATTTTAAAACGTCAAGGCTCGAAAAGAAAAGGAACATGGATAATAAATGAATAAGAAACTTAAAGGAGAAAGCATAATGAAAAATAAAAGTGTACCGGGGTACAAGCGTGTATTCGCGTGGATGATTGCGGTATTTGCAATGGTGATTCCGTGGATTTCGTATTTAAGAATCTGGAAACTGACAGATGCGCAGGCAGATGTCTTTGAAAATTACAATGGATATGTGTTTGATTTCTTTTTGTATTACAGGGAAGTCCTGCTTGTGGTTATGGCAGTCGTCCTGCTGGCAGTGATGATTGGTGAAAATCTATTTCCCGACCATGTGATTACACAGACACCGGTCCGTGACAGGCAAAACCGGAAAATATGGATTTGTTTTTCCGTTTATACGGCGGCAGTGCTGTTGTCTTTTTTATTTTCAAAAAATAAAGGACTGGCGCTGTCGGGTTCACCGTCAGAGGGCGAGGGTATTTTTGTGCTGATAGGATACGGTATTTTGTTTTTCGGGGCAATGAATTATTTTTGCTATGAAGAAACACTGCGCATTTTTGAAAAAGCAATGCTGGTTTTATGCGTTGTAACGATTGCACTTACAGCAGTTGAATTTTTTTACGAACCGGTTTTAAAACTGCCGTTTATAAAAAATCTGATTGCACCGTCTAAATACGCACAGCTTATTGACAATATGAATACGGATAATTATAAAAGCTATGTATCACTTACATTTTACAACCCGAACTATTTTGGCGGCTTTTGTCTTCTGCTGCTTCCGTATGCGTTTAAAAAGCTGCTGGTATCGGAAAAACGGTGGAAAACAGCTGGGTATATTTTGCTGGTCTGTGGTCTGTTATTCAGTGTGACTGCGGCAAAATCGACGGCCTCTTTTTATCTGGCATTTGCAGAACTGATTTTTTTATGTGCCATGGAAGGCAGAGGGCTGGCAGGACAGATAAAAAAGCTTTTGGCATTGATTCTTGTTGCAGTGGTTATCTTTGTGCTGTGTAATGCGGCAAGCGGCGGGAAACTGATGTTTATCGGTAAAAATGCAATAACCAATGAAAGTACGGCAAATGTTCAGAAAGCAGAAAGCACGGCAGATAAAGAAAATGCGGCGGATACACAAGGGGCATCGGATGCACAGACAAAATCATCGGGTACAGCCGGTATTTTCAGATTAAAGGATATCCGGCTTGAAGGCAATGAGCTGACGTTAAAGGGTGAAAACGAAACGCTTATTACTGTATGCAATGACGGAACGCTTGAATTTTACGACAAGGCGGGTGAGCCGCTGGAAGTAATAAATGACGGCAACAGGATCACTTTTTCAGATTCCCGTTTTGCGGCGGTATCGGTAACGTACAGTCAGAATACGGTTTATTATGACTTGGGCTATGATGAACCGGCGGATTTTTACTTACAGGATGATATTTTTTACGGCATTGGACAAAACGGCGCGCTGTCAGAGTCCGTTACGTTAAATAAGCGGTTTGGAGAGGCGCTGTATCCACTCTTTACGGGGCGTGGCTATGCGTGGGTCAATACGCTTCCGTTGTTGACGCATACCGTGATTATCGGACGTGGTGCAGGAAATTTTGCAATGTATTTTCCGCAAAATGATTATGTGGGACTTTTAAACACCCACGGTACGCATACAACCGTAATTGACAAGCCGCACAACGCATACTTACAGACAGCGGTGAACACGGGAATTGTGGGGCTTTGTGCCGTGCTTGCGGTATTTCTCATCGGGATTGGGCGGTTTGTGCGCTTTATGCGAAGTTCAAAGCCAGCAAACATGGACAGCGTGAAATTAGCGGATGCGACCGCGTGCTGGACATTTTGTGCGGCGGCGGCATTTGCGGTCTACAGTGTGGCAAATGACAGTATTGTGACGGTTGCGCCGCTGTTCTTTATCATACTGGGTGTGCAGTTTGCGGCGCTGTATGCAAAGGAATATGAAATGTAGGGTCAACGCATAAAAGCAGTTTAAGAAAAATGAAAGAAATGTAAAAACGCAGAGGAATAAAAATGGCAAGCAGAGGAAAGAAAAAACAGACAGAAGCGCAGGACATGAAAAACACGCAGATGAACCGGCAGACAGACGGTATAAGCGGAACAACCGGCGCGGGTGGAGTAAATGGCAAGAGTAGAACAGACAGAAAAATCAAAATATTAAAAACCGTACTGGCGGCAGCGGCGGGCTGTGCGGCACTTTATATCGCGGCAGGTCTGGCGTATGCGGCAGTGGTGTGCCTAAGTGCAGGTTCATCGCCGTCTGCGGGACACAGCGGATTTTTATTGTCCGCCGGAAATATCCGTGGAACAGGTCTTACGGTGTATGATTCGGATGAAAATATCTATAAAACGGTTTATGCGGGTGGAGAAACAGAAGTTTCCTATGAAAAAATTCCACAGGAATTTGTGGAACTCCTTCCGGCAGGTTTCGGTTATGGGCTTATATGACTTCTTTGAAACAGACGATGGCGCACTGCTTGCCTGTGTATACAACACAGATGCAGACGGTAATAAGAAGTTCGGTGCAGTAAAGATTGCATCTGCGGATATTGATTTGGATAAGAACGGAGCCTACATTGAAAACGGAGAAATCCGCTACTATGTAAACGGCAAGGTGTCTTCCGATTACACCGGCATGGCGGTCGATGCCGAAGGACATAAGTATTGGTTTGACAATGGCACGGCTGCAAAGGATAAACAGGTATACAGTCCGGCAGATGATGCGTGGTACTGGTTTGATGCAAATGGTACAATGGCAGTCGGAAAAGATGTTTTCATACCAAAGAGCAATGACGACCGCTCTGAGGGTAAATGGGTGCGTTACGATGAAAACGGACACATGGTAAAAGGTGAAGACTATGCCAATGGCGGCTGGTACAGATTTGATGAAATTACCGGAGAGATGGCAAAGGGCTTCTACAGTGTAGAAGACGGTGAAGACACAAAGCTTTATTATTACAATAAAGATACCGGAATTATGGAACACGGTGCGGTAAATATCGACGGCACGGAATATGCTTTTGATGATGTAACGGGCGTTGCTGTTGATAAGGCATGGTATTCCGTAGAGAATGCTCCGTACTGGTATGAAAACGGTGTGCGTCAGGGAATGGAAGGCAGAGGCAAGGAAATTTATGATCCAATAAGCGATGGCTGGTACTGGCTTGATGCCGTAGATGGCGGTAAAAAGGCAGTCAGCAAGGATGTTTATCAGGAATCTTATGCCGGAGCCTATGCAGACCGAGAAGACGGAACCGGAAAATGGGTACGTTACAATGCAGAAGGCCGCATGATTAAAGGCTGGTCAGAGCAGAACGGAAACCGTTATTACTTTGATTTGGAAACCGGCGCTATGGCAAAGGGAACAACAACGATTGACGGTACAGTCTATACCTTCAGCTGGGTAACCGGTGCGTTACAGTAATATGCAGTAAGGTAATACCGGGAACTGTCCCTTAAAGAAGCAAATAAAGAAGAATAAGGCACAGCCCCGCAGGAGAATAAATCCTGCGGGGCTGTGTGTTTTTATCCGGTCCGGTCTTAAGCCAGCGGAAGAACCGCAACATATTCAAACATCATAATAAAATGGCAGATGCTGCCTGCCATAACAAACAGATGAAAAATTTCGTGTGAACCGAAGTATTTGTGATGTGCGTTAAAAATCGGAAGCTTTAATGCGTAAATAATACCGCCCACCGTATAAATAATACCGCCCGCAAGCAGCCAGTTAAATGCGGCAGCAGGCAGTGAATTTAAAATCTGTGTAAATGCAAGGACACAGACCCAGCCCATGGCAATGTATAACACAGAAGAAACCCATTTCGGACATGTAACCCAGCAAAGCTTAAAAATAATGCCGAGAATCGCAATGCTCCAGACCAGTGCCAGCAGCATAAGCCCTGTGCGGCCATGCAGGACAATCAGGCAGATTGGCGTATAAGAACCGGCAATCAGTACAAAAATCATGCAGTGGTCGAGTTTCTTTAAAATTTTATTCGTGCGTTCAGACAAATCAAAAGTGTGATAAGTTGTGCTTGCCGCATACAGCAGAATCATGCTCACAATAAAAATACTTAAAGAAATGACATGAACGGTATCCGGAGCGCGCATGGCACGCAGAATCAGCGGTGTTGCGGCAAACATTGCCATCATCATACCGATAAAATGAGTAATGGCACTTCCGGGGTCTTTTAATTTAAAATGTTTCATAATTTCCTCCAATCTCCGAGTACACTGCATTTCCATTATTTTATTGGATTTTTCGTGTTCGGCATGTCCTGATATTTTTATGTTTTGACATATACATTATAAAATATTATATGCACTGGTATTTAAAATAATCACATGTAGTATTGAATACTACATGTCGATGTAATGATAATACATCAGCGCTTTTTAAAATGCAATCCTTTTTTTCAAAAATTTCAAAAATCCGGTTCGGATTTTAAGATTGTCTTATTGATACAGAAAAAACGCGCAAAACCGCCCATAAATTCCCTTAATTTTATTAAACAATAACCGGCAGAAAGTAAAGAAAACAAAGAAGAAAAACTTTAGAAAACTTAACCAAATACGGGGGATGTGCCGGAGGTTCACAAACATGGATTTATTTTCATTAAATTTGAGTTTCCAAACCTTTCACAAATTAAGGGGAAATTTAAAAAGAAAAAATTATCGAACAAACAAAGAAAAGGTTATTGACTTCTTTTTTTGACAAGTCTAACATACGCAGTGTTTTCGGAAACGGCTTTTTCATTTTGTGAAAGCACGGGGTTGCCGACGGGCATCGTGCAGGATTAAAAAAATTTAGGTTTCGGAGGTAATGTCTGATGGCATATGTAGATGAAGTAATCAAGGAAGTATCTGAAAAAAACAGTAATGAGCCGGAGTTTATCCAGGCAGTGACAGAAGTATTGGAATCTTTAAGAACGGTTGTAGAAGCAGATGACCGTTATGAAAAAAATGCGATTTTAGAGCGTATGTGTGAGCCGGAACGAATCGTTTCCTTCCGCGTACCGTGGGTGGACGATGCAGGAAAGGTTCAGGTAAACAGAGGCTTCCGCGCACAGTTTAACAGTGCAATCGGTCCGTACAAGGGCGGAATCAGACTTCATCCCAGTGTCAATCAGAGTATTATCAAATTTTTAGGTTTTGAACAGACTTTTAAAAATTCACTGACAGGACTGCCAATCGGCGGCGGCAAGGGCGGCAGTGATTTCAATCCAAAGGGGAAATCAGACGGCGAGATTATGCGGTTCTGTCAGTCCTTTATGACAGAGCTTTACAGATACATCGGACCGGATACGGACTGTCCGGCAGGCGACATCGGCTGCGGTTCCAAAGAAATCGGTTATATGTTCGGTATGTATAAAAGAATTGTCGGCGGTTATAAAAACGGTGCGTTATCCGGCAAGGGCATTCCTTACGGCGGCAGTCTTGGGGGAAATGAAGCAACCGGTTATGGCGCTGTTTACTTTACGGAAGAATTATTTGAAGCTGTCGGAAAGAAGCTTGCCGGTACAACATTTGCATTATCGGGCTTCGGCAATGTGTCATGGGGTGTTGCAAAGAAATTAAATGAACTGGGCGCAAAAGTCGTTTCTATTTCAGGACCGGACGGATACATTTATGATAAAGACGGCATCAGCGGGGAAAAAGTGGATTATATGGTAGAAATGAGAGGTTCCCTGCGTGATCGTTGTGAAGATTATGCCGACAGATTCGGTGTGGAATTCCATGCCGGCGAGAAACCGTGGGGACGTGTAAAGGCAGATGTGTATATGCCTTGTGCAACACAGAACGAAATCGGATTGGAAGATGCAAAGCGCATGATAGAGGAGGGTACATCAAAGCTTTTAATCGAAGTTGCCAACATGCCGACCAAAGCAGAAGCCGTTGAAGAACTGCAAAAAGCAGGATTTATGATTGCACCGTCAAAGGCAGTCAATGCAGGCGGTGTTGCCGTATCTGCCCTTGAAATGAGCCAGAATGCCATGAAGCTTTCATGGACAGAAGAAGAAGTTGATGAAAAGTTAAAAAAGATTATGAAAAATATTTTTAACAACATCGACAGTGCGGCAAAGAAATACGGCATGGATGGAAACCTCATTGCAGGCGCGAATATTGCAGGATTTTTAAAAGTTGCGGAAGCCATGCTTAACGAGGGTATTTTCTAAAAAAGACTTTTAAAAACCGGAAATCGTCGAAAATCATAAAATACACAGGGAGAATTCAGATGAAGGCAGATTACTTGGAATTTAAGGATAAATGCATACAAATGCTTACCGAAATTGATTTTTTAAATCAGGTGCAGATGACAAAGGAAGAAATTTTATCGGTTCTTGCAGGCTGTCGTTTAGAAGAAGCATATGATGCACTTTTAATCCGTTCGGAACAGGTAAGCTGCCGGAGGCTGATGCAATACTGTGAAAAGGAGCTTTGCAGTGAAATCCACATGACAGGTAAAGAACTGTTGCAGGCGGTTTATGAATGGTGCCGTCATGTGATGTTTCCGTGTAATTTTACAGAAGAACCGTCTGATGAGGTAAAGCAGAAAATGCTGTTATTCTGCCGTATTTTAAGAGCATTTTTAAAATGTGAGGAACAGACCGGACCGTTTAAGCGGACACGGTATTTTAATCTGGTTACGGCAGAAGAAGAAAGTCTTGGAACACGGCAGGAAACGGCGGCAGAATACGCAATCTTTTTAAAGTGCCTTGAGAATCAGTATATCATGGAGTTTATGCGGATTGCGGCGGAAATCACACCGTTTGACACGCTGGGGCATGTGGCAGGGGTCCACTATGTGGCAATGCACGTTGCAAGACAGTTAAAAATGCTTGGAAAGCCGGTGGATTTAATGATGATGTCCGCCGCAGCCGCCCTTCATGATATCGGCAAATTCGGGTGCCGTAAAGAAGAAGCCGCGCGCGTTCCGTATCTGCACTATTATTATACCGACCGCTACACCAAAAGGTTTCATATGCCGGTCATCGGTCATATTGCAGCCAATCATTCAACATGGGATTTAGAGCTTGAAGATTTGTCGATTGAAAATTTAATTCTGATTTATGCGGATTTTCGTGTAAAAAGTATCCGGACAGCTTCCGGTGCAGAACAGGTCTGTTTTTATTTTTTAAAAGATTCTTTTGATGTCATTCTTTCCAAACTGGACAATGTAGATGAAAAGAAAAAGAACCGTTACCGTCTGGTTTATGCGCGGTTAAAGGATTTTGAAGAATATATGGTGCATCTGGGTGTCAATGTTGATTTTCGTTCGGAAGAACCGTCCTGCACACAACAGGAAGACTATGTGTTAATGACACCGCAGGAAATCGTAGACAACATGAAGTATCTGGCGATTGACCACAATATCTACGTTATGGAACGGCTTACCGGTGAAATGTCCCTGCGCAATCTTTTGGAAGCCGCCCGCGGAGAGAAAAACTGGAGAAATCTGCGTGCGTATATGAATGTATTGCAGGAGTATTTTACATATCTGACCCATGAACAGACACACCTTGCACTTCGTTTTTTATTTGAACAGCTTATGCACGGTGAAGTGGATATCCGGAGGCAGTCGGCACATTTAATCGGACAGATGACTGCCAATTATGACAGGGCATATCGCAAAGAACTGCCCAAAGACGTAGAACTTCCGGCCGATGATATTTCTGCGGCATACCTTTTACAGAAAACGGTTGAAACCATTTTATATCCGGACTATCAGGTGACCGAACAGCACCGGAAATGGCAGGGATACTCACTGCGGCGGATTGTTCATACCCTTATGGCTTTATCACAGCAGGCAGACCGTGAAATCTACAGGCAGGTATTACTGCCGTTTTATCAAAAAACCGATTATGATGCGTGGAACACATTTTTGCTGCTCGATACGGCAAAGGCTTTGGATTATGCGGAAATGGACAATAAAGATATCCGTACAATCTGTGATTTTACAATATCCTGCCGGGAATGGGACAGCCGTGCAAGGCAGATGAATAGTTTACAGCTATATTACAAAATGGCACAAGACGGTGTTTCTTATCAATGTCTTTCTTCCTATATAAATCAGTGCTTTTTATTGGAGCGGGAAACGGATTGTATACAGCTGGTATTTTTACGTGACCGTCTGGCACAGCTTCTGGGACTGCAAAGAAATGGTATTTTTGCAGTCCGGCGCATTGCAGACAGGGAAGAAGAACTGCTTTCCAAAATGTTTCTTGACGATTTGAAAGTAGCGGCGGGGGGCACCATGAAACAGATTAATATCGCGATGATGGAACAGGTGATTGAACAATATCCGCAGGAAGCGCGGACGGTTCGTATTGCCACGCACCTTTGCAGTCTGATGTCGGCGAGCCAGCGCCTGACAGTGCGTGAAAAAGCAGGCGAACTGCTTGTAAAAATCATGTGTAATATTTCTTCTGACCAGTGTAATGAAATGGTGATTGAACTGACGGAAAGCCTGGATTCGGGAGATTTCAGTATGCAAAATTTATTCCGCATTATCTTGGCTGCATGGTTTTGTACTTACAGCCGCAGGAGCTTGATGAACTCATAGAGGATACCTTTTATAAAAGGGTAAACGGAACGAGTGAAAAAGCAGCAGTATACACCCTGCATACGATTGGGACGATTCTTGAAAATTACGGCAGTTACCGGGGGCGTGATAAAGCACCGGAGGCTTATGAACAGCGCAAAAAAGTATTGCTTGGATATTTGATGAAAGGTCTGGTGCATTTTAAGGAATCTATCAGTATTGAAGCCCTTAATATTATCGGACACGAACTGTTTGGCAGTGAAAAGCTGGCGCCGGATGAAAAGTGTGCCTATTTTTCTTATATCGCAAAACATCTGATGAGTGCGGTGGGAGAGCAGTCCAGGGATGCATTGTCATTTTACAACCGGGCATCGGCGCTTAGTTATCTGTACCGGTTTATTACGGCATACGAATTTACATACGGCAGGTTTGAAATACCGCAGATATCGAAAGTGGCATTTTTTCCGGGGACATTTGACCCGTTTTCATCAGGACATAAAGGCATTGTAGAAGCTGTGCGGAAAGCAGGGTTTGAGGTGTATCTTGCAATTGACGAATTTTCATGGTCGAAAAAGACACAGCCGCGCTTAATCCGCCGCCGTATTGCGAAAATGTCAACGGCAGATATCGGTTCGGTCTATCTTTTTCCTGACAACTGTCCGGTAAATATAGCCAATCCGTCCGATTTAAAAAAATTAAAAACACTGTTTCACGGCCGCCCGGTCTATATTGTCACGGGGATGGATGTGATTGCGCACGCCTCGGCATATCAGGCACCGCCGGTCATGGATTCCATTCATCACTGCAATCACATTGTCTTTACAAGAAAAACGTCAAAGGATAAAAATGCGCTCGATGAAAATCTGCTGATTGCACAAAACCTATATGAGGACACGATAAAACTGGAGCTGGGCAGTGAATTAGATGATGTCAGTTCTTCTAAAATACGGGAAAATATTGACCGCGGACGGGATATTTCCAATCTGATTGACCCACTGTGCCAGCGGTTTATCTATGAGTATGGAATTTATCTTCGTGAGCCGCAGTATAAGGAATTACAGCTTACAAAAGCCTTTGTGGCAGAAGCAGAGCCGCTTGGAGAAAAGCTTTCAGAAAACCGGTATCTTTTTTTGGGCAATGCCGGGGTTTTTGCACACAGAAGCGGTGCAGAGCAGATGATTGTCCGGCGCAGCATGGGAAACGGCGAAGTGCTTGCCGCCGTCGGCTATCATGAAGTGTTATCCGACCGATTTTATGAAGAATTTCAGGACGAAGCCGCAGTGCATTATCTCCGTAAAAATGCGGCGGGCAGACTGGCGGTGATTACAGGAGTTGCAGGGCTTCGTGATGAAAAGATTTATGAGTGGATACAGCTTGCCGTGACGGAAACGATTGCCGCGTGCTTAAAGCTTGGATTTACCCATATTGCCTGCCGCTTTGAGAATGAAGAACGGGAAATGGATCTGGAAATGGAAAAACTGCTTTACCGCTTCGGCTTTTTAAAAATGCCTTCCGGCGTGAAAAATAAAGACCGCTATCTTGTGGATATGACGTATCCGCTGGTGCTGATTCAGAATGTATCCACCGTGTTAAAAGCGCCGTTTGACAGGAATCCGCGTGTCAGAAAGGTACTGCTTGAAACAGGTCATGCGCTTTTGGATGCCATGAAGGAGTTATATCCGGGCAATCTGGTAATATCATTTGATGCACAGCACATGAACCAGCAGATGATGGACCTCATTACCTTTGAAAACCATGTAGCGGCACAGCAGGGGGCAAAACGTGTGCCGGGTAAAAAAATGTGTGTGCCGTTCGGTAAAATTTTAAGAGATGTCGTTGTACCCAATACCGTGACCAAAGCCATTTATACGGAAAAGGTGTATACAAGGGATGCATCGGCTTCACGGATTGAAGAATATCCGGACTATTCGCCGCTTCCGACACAGATTGAAACAATCAAATCCTTTAAAAGACCGGTGATTTTAGCAGACGACATTCTGCACAAGGGCGACCGCATTAAAAAGCTCTACCCGATGTTAAAAAAAAGCGGCGTGCCAGTAGAACGGCTTGTTGTCGGGATTCTGTCCGGCCACGGAACGGATTTGTCGAGTATGTTAAAGCTTCCTGTGGAAAGCATTTATTATATTCCCAATGTCAAAGCATGGTTTCAGGAATCGACCCTGTATCCGTTTCTTGGCGGGGATATGATTGAGCAGACACAAAAAAGCCGGACGGGACTGCTTCCGGCAATGAATCAGATACTGCCCTATGTTATTCCGCAGTTTTTGCCGGAGCTTGGCTGGCAGCAGTTTAACAATCTCTCGCTCACCTGTCTTTTAAATACACAGAAAATCCTGCGTGTGCTGGAGGCAGAATACCAGAAGGGGTTTGGCAGAAATCTGACACTGGGACGGCTTGGAGAGGCAGTTAAAGACCCGTACTGCGTGGACGTAGGCAGTCATGTCACGCTGGATTTAAATGTCCCGGCATCAGAATACATTGAAAATGACATTATCCGGCTTAAACATTTAAAAAATCTTGTGGACTAAAAAATCCGCAGAATGGAGAAGACTATGAACAATCTAAATCAGCTTGGAACAGAAAGAAAACTGCGCAGTGAAAAAGGAAAACATCCTTTTAAAAATCCGCGCTGGGTGTATGAGGGGGAAAAATTAAGGGTTCACATCGCGGCACTCGGCGATGTCGGCGCTACCACCCTTATGGGGTTAAAGCTGCTCGGCAGTGATGTGATTGAAACCATAGGAATTATAGATTTAGATGAAAACCGGATGAAGCGGTACGAGGCAGAATGTAACCAGATTTGTTATCCGTGGGCATATGATGTGCTTCCTAAAGTCGTCCTTTTAAAGGAAGATGAACTTTTTGACTGTGATGTTTTTATTTTTTGTGCAACCAAAGGCGTGCCGCCGGTCGGTACGGCAGTGCAGGATGTACGCATGCAGCAGCTGAGAGCCAACCGCAGTATTGTGGAAAGCTATGCAAAAAAAGCGCGGACTTGTGGATATGACGGACTTTTTGCCGTGGTTTCAGACCCGGTTGAACCGCTGTGCAACGCGGCGTGGCAGATATCAAACTGCAATGAATCCGGTGCATTTGATGATAACGGACTGCATTTAGAGCAGGTGCAGGGCTACGGACTGGGTGTGATGAATGCGCGGGCGGTGTATTATGCAAAGAAAAATCCGGGGAAATATGGATTATTTTTAACAGAAGGGCGGGTTTTCGGACCGCATGGAAAAAGTCTGGTGGTTGCAGACAGTATTACGCAGTATCACGACAAAGAATCAAGAGAACTTTCAAAGCTGGCGGCAGAGGCAAATCTAAGCGTGCGCGCGCTGGGCTTTAAGCCATATATTGCACCGGCGCTTTCATCTGCCGCCATTTCCATTCTGCTGACCATGCGGGGCGCAGACCACTACGGCTCGGTCGCACTGCATGAAATCTATTTCGGCTGTAAAAATAAGTACACGAAAGAAGGTCTGGAAACAGAGTGTCAGGAACTGCCGGGACAGCTCTATGAACGGATCCGGTCCGCCTACCGTGAACTGGAAGAAATCAGTGATAACTGCTGATAAAAGATTTGTAATAAGAAACCGGTAGTAAAAGGGCGTAACTGTAAGCTAACAGACAGAAAGGAAAAGAGGTGAAACGAATGCTGGCAGTGGTCTGCCCGATAGAAGGCGCCGTACCGGAAAGATACGGACAGCTGATTGATACGGTACTGCAAAATGCAAAAAAAGTATCCGGTGATAAAAAGGATACGGAAGCGGCAGTTATTCTGCGTGATGAGAAAGACTTTCTATACTGGTGCAAAACGCAAAAAAAGCCGGGCAGCTGCATTGTATTTGCGGTGCATCTTGACCGTTCGGGGATTAATCTGCGGCTTTATGCCATTTTAAAGGAAATGGATTATCATACGGACTGTCTTTTGGGCTGTACAGGGGCAATTCTGGTTGACGGGGAAAATGAACTGTATACAAAAAACATGGCGAAAAAAATCGCATTTTCGATAAACCGCGCAGGCTGTATGCTGCCGGGCCACACCTTTGCAGAGGCAACCGGCTCGTTAAAAAACCAGACAAAAAATGCAATGCACAGAAACCTTTCATTAAAAGAAGCTTTTTTTGCCAATGCAGGAGAGGCGGTTTGTCATGCACTGGAATACGCAGACGGGCGTACTCCGGCACACACAGACCGACCGGCACGCCTGCTGTGCATTTATGCGGGCAATAAACAAAAGAGCAATACCTGTTTATTCTGGAAGCTGGTACGCAAGTTCCTTCCCGAAGATAAAATTGTAATCCGTGAAATCAATCTAAGAAACGGGGAAGTTGCAGACTGTCTTGGCTGTCCGTTTGAGGTCTGCCTGCATTACAGTGAAAAGGGTTCGTGTTTTTACGGCGGTGTCATGGTGGAACAGGTCTATCCGGCACTGCTTGAAAGTGATGCGCTCATGATACTCAGTCCAAATTACAACGACTCGGTCAGCGCAAATATTATGGCATTTATCAACCGTCTGACCGCATTGTACCGGAAGGTCGATTTTAAGGACAAGCTGCTGTTTTCCATTGTCGTATCCGGCTACAGCGGTTCTGATATCTTAGCGGAACAGCTGATTAGCTCCCTTCATTTTAACAAAGGCTTTGCGCTTCCTGCCCATGCAATCCGGATGCTCACGGCAAATGACCCCGGAGAGATTTTGTCCTGTAAGGATATTGAAAAGGAAGCCGAGGTCTATGCAGAACGTATTACGGCTCATCTGGGAGCGCTCCGTCAGAAAATTTAAAGTAAGTAAAAGAAGGGTAAATAAAATGTAAATAAAACTGCTGTACATTTTCATAAAACTGATTTATAATAAACTGAGTTTATATAAACAATTCTTAAATTTAAAATTGTAAAAAATAACGATACAGTTTGAAAGAATAGGGAGAGCGTGTAATGCAGGCAATTATTTTAGCTGCCGGAATGGGCAAAAGATTAAAGGAATTAACAAGTAATGCTACAAAGTGCATGGTTGAAGTGAATGGTGAGATGATGATTCATAAAACTTTGATGCACCTTGAAAAGTTAAATTTAAACAAAATTGTGCTTGTTGTAGGATATGAAGGACAGCAGCTGATGGACTATGTTAATTCACTGGGATTAAAGACACCGGTAGAGTACGTTGTCAATGACGTATATGATAAGACCAATAACATTTATTCTTTATATCTGGCAAAGGAATACCTGTTACAGGATGATACATTATTACTGGAATCTGATCTTGTATATGAAGAAGCGGTTATCAGAAAGCTTGTAGACACGCCGTATCCGTCACTGGTGCTGGTAGATAAGTTTGAAAGCTGGATGGACGGAACCTGTATTACGGTTGATGAAGATGACAATATTACGTCATTTGTCAGCAAACGTGAATTTGATTTTACAAAGACAGATGAATATTACAAGACAGTAAATCTTTATAAGTTCAGCAAAAATTTCTCAGAAAAATATTACGTGCCTTTTTTGGAAGCATACTGTAATGCAATGGGACTGAACGAATACTATGAACAGGTATTAAAAGTAATCACATTTTTAGGTGATTTGGAAATTAAAGCGGTTAAGTTAAACGGTGAAAAGTGGTATGAAATTGATGATGTGCAGGATTTGGACATTGCAGAATCCCTGCTTGCCGGAAAAGAAGAAAAGCTAGAGAAAATGCAGAAACGTTTTGGTGGTTACTGGAGATATCCGAAGCTGATAGACTTCTGTTATCTGGTAAATCCGTATTTTCCGAATAAGAAGCTGGTTTCTGAAATGCAGACCAATTTTGAACGCCTGCTGGGTGAATATCCGTCAGGAATGGGTGTAAACAGTCTGATTGCCGCAAAGATTTTCGGACTGCATGCAAGCCAGGTGATGGTTGGAAATGGCGCAGCAGAACTGATCAAGTCCCTGATGGAGCGTTTTACAGGCAGACTTGGCATGGCATTTCCTACATTTCAGGAGTATCCGAACAGAAAGGCAGAAAAAGATGTTGTTCCGTATTTTGTAACCAATGACGAATTTCGTTATACTGCTAAAGATCTGATGGATTTCTATGAGGATAAGGATATTGAGGTGCTGACACTGATTAATCCGGACAATCCATCGGGAAATTATATCAGACGGGAAGATGTTTTAAAGCTGTCTGAGTGGTGTGAAAAGAAAAATATCCGTTTTGTTGTTGATGAATCCTTTGTGGATTTTGTCGATGAAGAAGAAACGACGACATTATTAGATGCAGGAATTTTAAAAGCAAATCCGAATCTGATTGTGGTAAAGAGTATTTCAAAATCTTATGGTGTGCCGGGACTGCGTCTGGGTGTACTTGCAAGCAGCGATGAGGAACTGATTGCAGAGATGAAAAAAGATGTTGCCATCTGGAATATCAATTCTTTTGCAGAATTTTATCTTCAGATTTATGAAAAATATGCAAAGGACTATGCCAAGGCAATTGAAAAATTCAAGCAGACAAGAGCTGCATACATCAAGGATTTACAGGCATTGTCCGGTTTAAGAGTGCTGCCGACACAGGCAAATTACGTACTGTGCGAAGTAACTTCCGGTGTTACAAGCCGTAAACTGGCAGAAGACCTTTTAGAGGAGAATATTCTGATTAAAGATTTATCCACAAAGAAGGGATTTGACGGGAAAAATTATATCCGTCTGGCAGTCCGTGATGAAAAAGATAATGCAATTTTAGTTGAAGCATTAAAGAGATATTTATAGGAAGTATCTTGCCGGAGTAAGATGGCTTGCAAATCTTGACAATCCGGGCCATAAAAGGTATAATCAAAGAACCGCGCAGCCGGGGCATTAGCGGCGCCTTGTACCTGCAATCCGCTATAGCAGGGGTGATATCGGGCCGAGGGCAGTTTTCTGTAGAGCTGCCCGGTATAAGTGGTGTTGACGTCTGGGTCTTTCGCAACAGGAATTCATGAACCATGTCAGGTCAGGAATGAAGCAGCATTAAGTGAAACCTCCTGTGTGCCGGAAGGGTGCCTGGGCCGAGCTAACTGTACCGGTAACGTCTGTGGACAGCTGTACGACGTCCGGTGCGCGGTTTTATGATGAGAATTGTTTTCGTCAGCACATATTATATGTAACACATATTACGTGTAACACATAGTATGTGGTGGCTTTTTTTACATTTATAAAGTAAAAGCAGTTCGCAGCGGTATTTTTAGAAAAGCGCCGTCCGTGGCGGCAGAATGAGAGAAAATATGGCATATCAGGCATTATATAGAAAATGGCGTCCTTTGGAATTTGAAGATGTCAAAGGACAGGAACATATTGTTACAACATTAAAAAATCAGATACGGGCAGACAGAATCGGGCATGCGTACCTTTTCTGCGGAACGCGCGGAACCGGTAAGACAACCGTGGCAAAGATTTTTGCAAAGGCGGTCAACTGCGAGCATCCGGTGGACGGCAGTCCGTGCGGGGAATGTCCAACCTGTAAGGCGATTGCCGAAGGGCGTTCCATGAATGTCATTGAAATCGATGCCGCATCGAATAACGGTGTTGACAATATTCGTGAAATCCGTGACGAAGTCCAGTATTCACCGACGGAGGGCAGGTATAAGGTTTATATCATCGATGAAGTGCATATGCTTTCCATAGGGGCATTTAATGCACTGTTAAAAACACTGGAAGAACCGCCTGCATACGTTATTTTTATTCTGGCGACAACGGAGGCACATAAGATACCGGTTACGATTCTGTCGCGCTGCCAGCGCTATGACTTCCACCGCATTTCTATTGAAACGATTGCAGGTCGGTTATCGCAGCTGATGGAAGCGGAACATATCAATGTCGAAGAAAAGGCAATCCGGTATGTTGCCAAGGCGGCGGACGGTTCCATGCGAGATGCGTTAAGTCTGTTAGACCAGTGCATTGCCTTTTACCTCGGACAGGATTTAAAGTATGAAAATGTGTTAGAGGTGCTTGGTGCGGTGGACACGGCGGTATTTGCCGAAATGCTGTCGTACATTTTAAAGGCGGATACGTATGCGTGCATGCAGCTTTTAGAGCAGATTATTATGCAGGGCAGGGATTTAGGACAGTTTGTCAGTGACTTTGTATGGTATTTAAGAAATCTGCTGCTTGTAAAGACAACGGATGATGAAGCGAAGGCGGAAGACATTATCGATGTTTCGGCAGATAATTTAGAGCAGTTAAAAAAAGACAGTAAACAGGTCGATGTCGATACACTTATGCGCTATATCCGCGTGCTGTCGGAGCTGGCAAATGAGCTGAAATTCTCAACACAGAAGCGTATTAAAGTCGAAGTGACACTTATTAAGCTGACGCGTCCGGCGATGGAACAGCGGCAGGATATGGGTGATGTGATAAGCCGCATCACCCTGCTTGAGCAGGAAATGCAGGAAGCCATGGAAGCGTTAAAAAACGGCGTGGCGGCAGGTACTCCGTTTGCGGCAGGTACACAGGGCATAAGCGGTATGGCAGATATAGCGGGTGCGGCAGGCAATGCCAGCGGCTATGCAGCAGGCATGGCAGTGTCCCAGCCGGCACAAAAGCGCGTAATAGAGGCAATGCCGGAGGATATTAAGCAGCTGGCAAAGCAGTGGGACTCCATTGTCCATTCGATTGAAGAACCGCTAAAGCGCACCCATTTATTAAATTCACATGTAACGCTTGCAGAGGATGGGCAGAGTCTGGAACTGATGACGTCTTCCCCGACAGCCTATGAGCTGTTTTCAAGGGAAGATGACAAGGCAGAACTGGTTGCGCTCATTGAGGAGCGGACAGGAATCCATGTGAATCTGATTGTTACAAAGCTACAGGATGGAGAAGATTTTCAAAATCGATTTACAGATATCAGAGAATCCGTTAATATGGAAATAGAAGTAGATGATAAGGAGGAATATATCTAATGGCAAAAAGAGGTGGATTTCCGGGAGGTATGCCGGGCAACATGAACAATCTGATGAAGCAGGCACAGAAAATGCAGAAGCAGATGGAAACACAGCAGGCAGAGCTGGAAGCAAAGGAATTCAGTGCGGCAGCAGGCGGCGGTGTTGTAGAAGTAACCGTTACCGGTAAAAGAGAGGTTACAAAGGTCAAGATTGACCCGGAAGCCGTAGATCCGGATGATGTAGAAATGTTAGAAGATTTAATTATGGCAGCAACCAACGAAGCACTCCGCAAGTGTGAAGAAGAATCACAGGCGCAGATGTCTAAGATTACCGGAGGACTTTCAGGACTGACAGGAGGCCTGTTCTAATGGACATTTACAGCGGTCATATGAACAAGTTAATAGAACAGCTGTCGAGATTACCAGGGGTTGGGGCAAAAAGCGCCCAGCGCCTGGCATTTCACATTATAAATATGCCAAAAGAAGAAGTTGAGGGACTGGCATCTGCCATGACGGATGCCAAAGCGCATATTAAATACTGTAAAGAATGTTTTACGCTGACAGATGATGAAATCTGCCCGATCTGTGCCAATGAAAAGCGCGACACAGTACGATTATGGTGGTGGAACAGACACGCGATATGGCGGCATATGAAAAGACCGGAAAGTATGAGGGTGTCTATCATGTACTGCACGGTGCAATCAGCCCGATGCTTGGCATCGGTCCGTCCGACATTAAGTTAAAGGAACTGATGAAACGGCTCGAAGGCGATGTGCAGGAAGTCATCATTGCAACCAATTCAAGTCTTGAGGGTGAAACGACAGCGATGTATATCAGCCGCCTGATTAAGCCGACAGGCATTAAAGTAACCCGCATTGCAAGCGGTGTGCCGGTTGGCGGCGATTTGGAATATATCGACGAAGTGACACTGCTGCGTGCATTGGACGGCAGAACGGAATTGTAGGATACTATGTTAAACGATATTATTACAGAACACAAAGAGCGTATGCTCAATCTCAAAAAATATTATCCTTTTTTTAAGCTGATGGATGTATCCTTTGCCCAGTTTCAGGAAGGCAGATATGAAATGCTGGACATGGGATATATTGTCATGGGGATTCTGCGCTTTTTTATTGAGGAGAATAACTTTAAAGAAAAGGACGTCACTTACCCGGAATATCTGGACTTTATTACATCATTGCTCAAACGGGACTTTGGGCTGAATCTTTCAGCACAGGAATACAAAGAACTTGCCGATTACATTTTCGATAAAATTAAAAATGAAGGCAGACCGTTTACATTTCCATATTATGATCCTATTGAAAAGAAAAAATGTATTTCACGTATCAAGGTACTGGAAAGTGCCATCCGTGACCATACGGTATGGTATTCCATCAGTTCCGATGCAATTGAATTCTATCTGGATACGAAAGAAATTAAAGAAGAAAGCAGAATCAGTGTGCAGCAGCTGCTCTTAGAAAAAATGATACAGGCACAGAATTTTCAGGGCGGCAAAGATGTGATTGTGCGGATTAATGAAGAAGTGGCACGCCTACAGCGCAGAAAAAATGAGATTATGGAATTGCTCGGCAAAGATGTCTTTGCGGGGATTGAAGCGTATGAAGATTTTGTCCATACGGGTATGCGCTGGTTTGATGAAGAAGAAAAGCTGTTTAAGAAAAATAAAGATTTTATCGAGGGTGCGCTTGCAAAGACGGAAGCCGAACCGGTACAGTCGGAGAGCTATTACCGTACTTTAAAGGAGATTTACGAGCTGGACAGCCAGTTACAGATAGCCATGACAAGGCACGGACAGCTTTTATCGGCATGTACACAGATGCAGCAGATGACAGAAGAAGCCGTGAAGCGGGCAAAACTCGGACGGTTAAGAAGCCATATCCATTTTGGGGCGCTTCTGACAGATTTAATCCGCAGCGACAATGCGGGATTGTTAGAACAGCTTTTGTCACCGGTATTACTGCCGCATATAAAGAAGCGGTTTACGCTGGATTCACTTGACGAGGCACTGACCGTGAAGCCAAAGCAGGCAGAAGCGGCGGAGAAAGTAGAAGAAGAACCGCCGCAGGAAATTCAGTTTGCAGATGAAATGGAAGATCAGCGTATTCGTAAAAACTATACATTTTTAATGAATAATCTGCTGGCGGCATTTGAAAAGAGAGATACGTTTACGCTTTCGGAATTTGGCGCGGCAATGAGCAGAATGTATTCGCCGGATATTTTAAAAAATGCGGATTACTATTCCTTTTTTGTCAACCTGTGTCAGAAACAGGAGTATGTCATCGGCGGTCAGACGGAAAACGAGAGTTTTCTCGATGACATTTTAAGCGGCGCATTTGCAGACCGTGAACCGGTACATTTTACGATTACGCCAAAATCCGCAGGAGCGCAGGACGAACAGCCAATGGAACAGTCTGAACTGGTGTTTGAACGGAAGGGAACAAAGTAATGGAAAGCAGAAATATAGAAAAGGCACTGGAAATATCCGCAAAACTGGCGGCGGGGGAAACGGTAAGCGAGCAGGGGACAAATGCTGCCCTGTATCAGGAATACAGTACCAACCCGGAAGTGTATGATATGGTATTGTTGTCGTTAAAGAAAATGGAACTTTCGGTTTATGAATATAATAATTCGCTGTTTGCCGCGCCAAAAGCGCACGGCAGCCTGTTTGGCTACAGCAATGAAGCGCTGCGCCGGGAGCTGGGACTGCGTACCAACGGCGAACTCTATCTGGCGTATTTTATCATCTATAATATTATTATGGAGTTTTATACGGATACCATCAGTGCAACGTATGCCGAATTTGTCCGCGTGGAAGACATTGTCCGCAAGGTGGACGATACAACGGCAGGCATTGTGGATAAGAAAAACGGCTTTGTTTTAAGTGAAATTGAGGAAAACAGCTTCCGCAGCCTTGCGTTAAGCTGGGACAGCCTGCCGGCGGCAACCGTGGAATTGTCGGAATTAAGGGCGGCGAAGAATTCCAAGTCGGGTTTTGTAAAGCTGGTCTGCAACTTTTTAGTCAGCCAGCAGTTATTAAGTGACAATCAGGAGCGGTACTATCCGACAGACCGTTTCCGCGCAGTTGTTGAAAATTATTTTGACGAATCCAGAGGAAGAATCATGGAATTGTTAGACCAGTCAGGAGAGGAGAGGGACGAACATGCCGCAGATTAACAGAATCCGTGTAAACAATGTAAAATACAATTTCGGTACGCAGTATTACGATGACTTTATGATGCGTTTTCACTGCCGTAACACGATTTATGACCTTGCAAACGGCGGCGGAAAGAGTCTTTTAATGCTGCTGTTGCTTCAAAATGTGATTCCGAACTGTACGCTTGATGAAAAACAGCCGGTTGAAAAGCTGTTCCGTCCGGGCGGCGGCAATACAGTGATTCACTCATTGATTGAATGGAAGTTAGATGCCACTAACAATGACGGCTATAAATATATGACAACGGGATTCTGCGCAAGAAAGGCAAAGGATACGGAAGCAGACGGCACGGAAGCGGACGGCATATCCGGGCGTTTTTCTGCGGCAGAAGAAGCACCGGCGGGACGTGACAATGCCAGCGTGGAATATTTTAACTACTGTATTTTTACCGGGAGTTTGGTGAAAACGATATTAAAAATCTGCCGCTGACAAAAAACGGGGAGCGCATTACTTATAATGGTTTAAAGCAGTATCTGCGGGAGCTTGAACATAATGATTTCCACGTTTCGGTAAAAATATTTGACCGAAAGGGCGAATATCAGAGTTTTATCAGCAAGTATGGGCTGTATGAGAGCGAATGGGAAATTATCCGCGGCATCAATAAGACCGAAGGACATGTAAGAACATATTTTGAAACCAATTATAAGACAAGCCGTAAAGTTGTAGAGGATTTATTAATAGAAGAAATTATTCAGAAATCTTTCCACAATAAGCTGGCAGTGGGCAACGACGAAGGTCAGATGGCACAGACACTGCTTGATATTAAGGATACGCTTGCAAGACTGTCAAAGAAAAATGCACAGATTACCAATTATGATAAACAGATGGAGCTGCTCGATGCTTTTTCAGAGTATATTCTGGGATACCGCTCTTTATATGAAGAAAAGGGAAATCTGCGGGGACAGCTGTTAAAGCTGCTTATGCAGTGCAGACAAAATCTGTCGGGATACCGCGCGCAGGAAGAAAAGCAGAAGGACGAACTGCTTCATTTACAGGAAGAATTATTAAAACAGCAGCGCATGATCCAGACTGCAGAAGTGCTTACAGAACAGGCTTCCCTTGCGGGAATGGAAGAACTGATTGCTGCAAATGAGAAGAAGCGGGCATATTTTAAGGAACAGGAAGAACACTTAAAAAGGCAGATGGAAGAAACGGAAAGTCTGGTAGAATACCGCGAATATTTACAGTATCAGAAGCTCTACGATGAACTTTTGGCAGCCATTGCGGCAAACGGACAAACGGATGAAGAACTGACAAAACAGCTCTATGCACTGGCAGCGGTGATTGTGCCACAGCTTGTACAGAAAAAGAATGCTGCTGGTGAAGAATTGCAGAATGCAGAAACACAGTACCGGGCGTGTCAGAAAGAAGCGGCACAGGCAAAGGCAGATTATCAGGAATTACTGGGCGGGGCTGCGGCGGCAGAACAGATTGCAGTGCATACTGCCAAAGAGATTGAACAGGCAGAAAAAGAACTGGGTGCCTGTATGGAAAAGGCAGGAATCCTTGTGATGGAAAAGGCAGGCGAAGAATACAGTGCCTGCACACAGAAAATTAAAGAACAGGAAGAACAGCTTTTACAGACCGAGGGACAGCTTTCACAGGTGGAAGCACTGCTTTCAAAGGGCAGACAGCAGCAGGCATCCTGCCGTGCGCGGATTGAACTGCTGACAGAACAGTTAGGACAGGCGGAAACCAAAAAAGAACAGGAACAGAAAGAAAAGCAGCAGCTTTTACAGTTAAAGGCCGTCTATGGGGAACAGGATACCCGCCGGGCATGCCGCGTTGTATTGGATAACCACCGCAGACTGGAAGCGGAATGTGAGCAGCTTACCGCTGACTGTACGCAGCTTACGCAGTTCCTTGAGAATATGAAGCACGGGATATTCAGTGCGGGCGGAAGACACCGGGAGAAGGTAAAAAGCTATCTTTCAGGACGGTACGGAGAAGATGTAAAAGAAGGCAGCGAGTGGCTTTCGGGGCTTTCGGAAGATGAAAGAAAACAGGTGCTTGCCGCATTCCCATATGCCGAGTATGCATTTATTGTTGAAAACGATTTTTCAAGAATCAAAGAAGACCCGGTGCTTGCGGACTTTGGCAGAAGTGCCTATGTGATTCCGGTATTGTCTGCACAGGCGGCAAAAGCACAGCTTACGGCAGAAAATGAACAGTATGTTGTATATGCCAGAAAGGATATGGCATTTTTAAAGGATGAAAAGCTGCGCGGGCGGGAAGAAAAGCTGGCGCAGGAAGAACTGGCGGCGGCACAGGAAAAACTGGTCAGACTGACCGACAGAAAAGAAATTGTCTGGAATGACTACGTGCGCATACAGGAACTTTCAAAGCTGGAAGAAGAACCGGCAAAGAAAGAGTTTGAAGCGCTGTCTGTGCGTTTAGAGGAACTGCAAAAGGAAGCACAGCGTTTACAGGAAGAAATGGAACAGGAGGAAGCCCTGCGTAAAAAAGGCCGGGAGCGGAAAGCACAGGTGCAGGAAAAGCTGGCACAAAACCGGGAGCGGTATCCATACGTGCAAAAGTGCGCAAAACTGGCAGAGAGTCTTCTTGTACAGTACCGTGAAAAGCAGGAATACACGCAGAGGGCGGCAGATGCAAAGCAGGAACAGCTCTTAAAAGAGCAGGAAATGCAGGCGCAGGAAAAAGCAGAACAGACCGCCTTACAGCGCAAAAATGCACTGGCAGAAGAATATGACCGTCTGCAAAGCCGTCTTGACAAGCGTTATCAGGCATATATAAGCGTGGAAGCCGACGGCGGACAGTCCGCAGGAATTCATGTGCTGCAGTCAGCGGCGGATGGCAGTGCGGTAGCAGGGTTAGCGGATGCCGACGGACATGCGCTGTCATTAGAACAGCTGGAGAACCGCTTTGCGGGAGTGAAAAAGGCATTGGATGAAAAAAATGCCGATGTGCATGATAAAGAAGAATTATTAAGACATTACCGTGCGGCAATGGGAAAATGCAGTACGGCAATTGCACGCCGCCATTTTACAATGGAAGAACTTGCGGCAAAAGAGGCACAGGGAGAAGCTGTCCCAAATCCGGATGATGCGCTCCGTGCGCTTGAGCAGGAACGTGAGCAGGCGGTACAGCAGGAAAAAGCGGCAGCAGAAGAACTGGAAGCGCAGAATGCATTAATGAACCGTCTGCAGGGAAGTATTGCACACGGAAAGAGCCAGATTGAAGAAAAGTACGGTGCTTTTGAAGCGTTTGACTGTGATAACCCGGAGCAGTTCATTGTACAGCATAAAAATTATAAGGACAGCATTGCAGGACAGATCAAAGAACTGGAAAAAGAGCAGAAACGCCAGACAGAAAAAATGCAGGATTTCCTCGTAATGGAAAAGGATTTGTCAAGAATTGTTGCCAAAGCGGGCATTGAAGTGCCGGAAGCGTCAGAAACGGAAAATGCAGATACCATGGCAGGACAGCCGGAGGATACAGACATAAATGTAGCAGATTTTTCGGGCTATGAAACGGTACAGAAAGAATTTGAAAAGCTGTGTGCGCTTGAGGTGCGCAAGCTGGAAGAATTTTTAAAGAAAAAGGATAAGCTGACGGAAGAACTGACGGCATGTGATGCAAAAGAACTGGCATTGGAGATTAAAATGTCGGTTCATGTGCCAAAGGACATTGAAGCCGTTAAGCAGTTAAAGTCCAGACTTTCCGAAACCAATACGCTGATTGCACTGGAAAAAGAGCGCGTATCCAAAGGGATTTCCGATATGGAGCGTATCAAGGATAACTTTGAGAACCGGTGTGTCCAGATTTGCTGTAATATCAAGACGGAACTTGACCGCCTGCCAAAGCTTTCAAGCATTACGATGGATAATGAGGTTATTTCTATTATCGGGCTGTCCGTACCGTATGCCAAGGAATCCGATTATAAGGAAAGAATGGCGGCATACATTGACGAAACGGTCCTGATGGCGGAAAGCTTTGACAATACACAGGAGCGGTTAAAATATATCCGCAACCGGTTAAGCTGGAAACGCCTTTTTGCCGTGATTGTAACCGATATGAACGCCATCCGCGTAAGTCTTTATAAAAGAGAGCGCATGAAAGACCAGAGCCGGTATCTGCGGTATGAAGAAGCAGTGGGTTCAACCGGACAGTCACAGGGTATTTATATTCAGTTTTTAATTGCGGTAATTCATTATATTTCAAGTATCAATGCGCCGGCAGACAGTGCGGGTGTACTGGGCAAGACCATTTTTATTGATAATCCGTTCGGTGCGGCAAAGGATATTTATATCTGGGAGCCGATTTTTAAGCTGTTAAAGACCAATCACGTGCAGCTCATTGTTCCGGCACGAGGTGCAACCCCGGCGATTACGGGAAGATTTGATGTCAATTACATTTTAGGACAGAAGCTTGTACATAACCGGCAGCAGACGGTTGTTGTCGATTACTACAGTCGTACAAAAAATGAGGAACTTGAATATACGCGCATGGATTATGAGCAGGCAGTATTCGACTTCACACTATAGGCAAGAAACGCCTCAACGTTGGCATTTCTTTTTAAAAGAGTTTACAAGAATACTGCGCTGTGATAAACTTGAATAGAATATGTTTAAATCATTTATTTGATATATACAGTAAAGGTGGCGTTTGTTTTGGATAAGTATGAATTTAATATAAAAGTAGATCAAATTAAAAAGCTTGCTGCCAAGAAGTCATTTCAGGAGGCGGCAGCGATTGCCAAGGAAATGAACTGGCAGAAGGTGAAGGACTGGTCCACGCTGGCAACTGTTATTAACGTACAGGAAGCAGCAGGGGATTATCTGGAAGCAAGAGATATGGCAATTCTTGCATACAACAGAAATTTAGGCGGCAGAAAGCTGGTTTATAAGCTGGCGGAGCTGCTCATTAAGCTGGAAGATTTTGAAACGGCAGAGGAACTTTATGAAGAATATGAAAAGATGTCACCGCATGATGTCAATCGTTTTCTTTTGTATTTTGATTTAAGAAAGGCACAGAATGCCTCGGATAATGAACTTGTAGAAATCTTAGAGGACTACAAAGAGCATGAAATTGATGAAAAGTATATGTTTGAACTGGCAAAGTTATATGCCAAAACAGGCAGAAAAGAAGAATGTATCAAGACCTGTGATGATATTGTACTGTGGTTTCAGGACGGACAGTATGTGGAGAAGGCGATTCAGTTAAAGCAGGAATTTGGCGTTGAACTGACCAATACACAGAAAAAAATCTTAAAGGATATTAAGAATCAGAAGCAGGATATAGAAGCAACCAGAGAAATCATGTTTGAGGAACAAAAGCAGCTTGCGGCAATCCAGAGCGATGAAATTGAAGAAGCGGTGGAAGAAGCAGAAAGTGATGCGGACGATGATATTATTCTGCCGGAAGACGATGAAAGTACCCGTGGCATTAAATCTTTCTTTAAGAAAGCATTTCATTCGCGGGCGCAGTCAGAAGAAGATATGCGCGAAATAGGCTATGAAGATGATGACGAATCCGATGATTCCGATACATATGAGAACACTGGTGCGCAGGATACAGAAAAAACACCGGAAGAACCGGTATTTTCAGCGGAAGAATTTGTAAAAGAAAAGACAGTGACGGATACCGCACCAAAAGCAGAAAAAAAGGAAGCTGATACAACGGTGGATTTGTCTGAAAGTATTGACAAGGCATCCTCATCTTTACGTGAACTGATAGAAGATGCAAAGAAGAAACTGGAAGACAGCTGCGGCGACTTGTCAGGTAAAGAGGATTCATTCCGGCAGAAGGCTGTAAATACGGTCAAAGAACCGGCAGATGAAGTAGAGATTAAAGTGGACATTCCGGCATATAACAATCCGTATGATACACAAAATTTACAGGCGGCACTCGCTAAAAATTTAAGTGAATTCATGGAGGAAGAAAAAGCAGAGGCAGAGGCACTGCGTCCTCAGCCGGCGAAGCAGGAAGAAACGGCCGGTGAAAGTCAGGAAGATGAACAGATTGAAGGTCAGTTAAGCCTTGCAGACTGGTTAGAAGCGGTCCGTGAAGAAAAATACGGAAAGCAGAATACAAGGGAATTCTCAAAGACAGAGCTGGAAAAGATGTTAGATGAGAAGGACGAAAAGAGTGCGGCATACGAGCGCATTATGGTTGAGCAGAAAGCAGCGGCACAGGCAGCAGGCAAAGCCTTTGATGAAAAAGAAGCAAGCCGCCATGCACACGCACAGGTGATGTTACAGGCAGCAAAGACCGATCTTGCAATCCGCACCGGAAAAGCAACCGTACACTTAGAAGAAGCAGCAGCACAGGATGTCCGTCGTCAGCAGGCAGAGGAAGAAGCAAGAAGAAAAGCGGAGGCCGAAGTACAGATTCAGAGGCGCATGGAAGAAGCCCAGAAAGCAAGAGCCGAGGCAGAAGCCAGACGGTTAGCCGAAGCACAGCGTGCAGCTGAAGAAGCCAAGCGGGAAGCTGCAAAGAAAGCCGAAGCACAGCGTATAGCCGAACAGGAAGCAGCGCAGCAGGCAGAAGCCCAGCGGTTGGCGGAAGAAGCAGCACAAAGAGAACAGGCACAGCGTGCGGCAGAGCAGGAAGCGGCACAAAGACAGCGGGCGGCTGTCAGTGAGGAAGTTTCATTAAATACACAGCAGCTTCCGCCGATGGAAGACCATCTTTCCGATATGAATCCGCTGGAAGCAATCAGCAGTGCAAAGCTTGCCAGTGCCGTACAGCAGGAGAAAGTTTACACCGGCATGGGCGAAGGCACGGAAATTGATGAAGAAAAGAAGTTAAGCGGAGAACTTGCAAAGATTTTCAGAAAATACCGTGAAATGCCGGGACTGGAAAGCCAGCTGGCAGCATATTTTGAAAGCCTTGAACAGGAAATGGCGATTTCAACGTCGCAGATCGGCAATATTATCATTTCCGGTAATTCAAGCTCAGATAAGTCTGATCTTGCAAGAGCCATTGTGCGTGCGGTGAATTACCTGTATCCGGAACACACACGTAAGATTGCAAAGACGACCGGTGACAGTATCAATAACCGTGGACTGGCAAAGGCGATGAATAAGTTAAAAGGCACCGCACTGATTGTTGAAGGTGCGGGGGCAATCCAGCCGAAGCGTATGAGTGAAATGCTGGAATGTCTGGAACAGGATACGGAACGTATGATTGTTATTCTGGAGGATTCGGATGCAGAAATGAATGTACTGCTCAATTTCAATCCGGAAATGACACAGAAGTTTAATCATCGCATCGTGTTAAAACAATACACGGTCAATGAACTGGTTGAAATGGCAAGAAAATTTGCAAGAAAACGCCAGTATGAAGTCAGTGATGATGCGCTGCTGGAACTTTATTTAAAGATTGATAAATTACGTAATAATGTAGATAATATCCGTATGGATGATATTAAGGAAATTATCAATCACGCAATTGTAAAAGCAGAAAAACGCGGCTCAAAAAGATTCTTTGGCGGTTTAAAGAGAAAACGCGGCGAAAACGGAGATGTTACCATCCTTGTTGAAGCAGATTTTAAAGATTGATAAAAAAAATAAAAATGCCGGTACAGGCAGCACAATAAGAAATGGAGGAAATGAATCATTATGAAGAACATAGAGGAACTGTCAGTAAATACAATCCGTGTGTTATCAGCAGAAGCGATTCAGAAAGCAAAATCAGGACATCCGGGACTGCCGCTTGGCGCAGCACCGATGGCATATGAATTATGGACAAACCATATGAACCACAATCCGGCAGACCCGGAATGGGCAAACAGAGATCGTTTTGTACTCTCAGGAGGACACGGCTCGATGCTGTTATATTCTTTATTACATTTGTTTGGCTACGGAAATCTTTCTATGGAAGACTTAAAGAATTTCAGACAGCTGGGTTCATTGACACCGGGACATCCGGAATACGGTCATACCGTTGGTATTGAAGCAACGACAGGCCCGCTTGGACAGGGTATGGCAATGGCAGTCGGTATGGCAATGGCAGAAGCACATCTTGCCGCTGTATTTAACAAAGACGGTTACGATATTGTAGACCACTATACTTATGTACTTGGCGGTGACGGCTGTATGATGGAAGGTATTTCATCAGAAGCATTTTCACTCGCAGGAACATTAGGACTGCATAAGCTGATTGTATTTTATGATTCCAACAACATTTCTATTGAAGGAAGCACCGATATTGCATTTACGGAAGACGTAACAAAGCGTTTTGAAGCATTCGGCTTCCAGACACTTGAAGTTAAAGACGGCAACAATCTTGCAGAAATTGCTGCAGCGATTGAAGCGGCAAAAGCAGATACAACCCGTCCGACAATGATTAAGGTCAATACGGTGATCGGCTATGGCTGTCCTGCAAAGCAGGGTAAGGCAAGCGCACACGGTGAACCGCTCGGTGAAGAAAATGTTGCGGCTTTAAAGGAATATTTAGAGTGGCCTTGCAAGGAAGCATTTACTGTTCCGCAGGAGGTATATGATCATTTCAACGAAGCTGCCAAGAAGAAAGCAGCAGTTGAAGATGAATGGAATGTATTATTTGAAAAGTACAGAAAAGAATATCCGGATATGGCAGAAAAATGGGATGCTTATTACAACGGATATGATTTATCAAAGCTGTTTGATTCAGAAGATTACTGGAAGAAAGCAGAAAAACCGGAAGCGACCAGAAGCACATCCGGCAGCATTTTAAATGAAATTAAACAGCTCATGCCAAACCTGATTGGCGGTTCAGCCGACCTTGCACCGTCCAATAAGACAAACATGAAGGATGCCGGTGATTTTTCAAAAGACAATTATGCAGGCACCAATCTGCATTTCGGTGTCAGGGAACAGGCGATGGCGGCAATCGGCAACGGACTTGCACTGCATGGCGGATTAAAGGCATTTGTAGCGACATTCTTTGTATTCAGTGATTATACAAAGCCAATGGCAAGACTGTCCGCATTAATGAATCTGCCGCTGACATTTATCTTTACACATGATAGCATCGGTGTCGGAGAAGACGGACCGACACACGAACCGGTTGAACAGCTTGCGGCATTCCGCTCCCTGCCAAATTTCTGTGTATACAGACCGTGTGACAGAACAGAAACCGCAGCGGCATGGTACCGTGCAGTTACTTCAAAAGACCAGCCGACAGCACTTGTGCTGACAAGACAGAATCTTTCACAGATGCAGGGTTCTTCAAAGGAAGCGTTAAAGGGCGGCTATATCTTAGAGGATTCTAAGAAGGAAGTGCCGGATGCCATCATTATTGCCAGTGGTTCGGAAGTAGAACTGGCAGTTAATGCAAAGGCAGAACTTGCAAAAGACGGTGTGGACGTGCGTGTTGTCAGTATGCCGAGTATGGAAGCATTTGAAGAACAGACAGCAGAATACAAGGAATCCGTTCTTCCGAAGGCATGCCGGAAGAGAGTTGCGGTCGAAGCGCTTTCAGACTTCGGCTGGTACCGTTACGTGGGCTTAGACGGCAAAGTAGTTTCCATGACAGGCTTTGGTGCATCCGGTCCTGCGGCATCACTGTTTGAAAAATTCGGATTTACAACAGAAAATGTTGTAGCGGCTGTAAATCTGTTTTATAAAAGTATTGAAAAATTTATGTAAAACATACAAAAAATTCAAAAAAAACACTTGCAATTCACAGCAGATAATACTATAATAAACTCAAGATTGTTGAAAAATTAACAAAGTCCTGCGGGGACATTCAACAAAATACATAGTATATGGAGGATTTTGAGTTATGACACGTTTTACATTACCAAGAGACTTATATCACGGAAAAGGATCATTAGAGGCATTAAAGACACTGGAAGGTAAGAAAGCCATTATCTGTGTAGGCGGCGGTTCTATGAAGCGCAACGGCTTCTTACAGAAGGCAGAAGACTACTTAAAAGAAGCAGGAATGGAAGTAAAACTGTTTGAGGGCATCGAATCCGACCCGTCAGTAGACACTGTCATGAAGGGTGCTAAGGTTATGGAAGAATACGGACCGGACTGGATTGTAGCGATTGGCGGCGGTTCTCCGATTGATGCAGCAAAGGCAATGTGGGTAAAATATGAATATCCTGACATTACATTTGAAGAAATGTGCAAGGTATTCGGTATGCCGAAGCTTCGTAAAAAAGCACATTTCTGTGCAGTATCTTCTACATCCGGTACAGCAACGGAAGTTACGGCATTCTCAGTTATCACAGATTACGAAAAAGGTATTAAGTATCCGCTGGCTGATTTTGAAATCACACCGGATGTTGCAATCGTAGACCCTGAACTGGCTGAAACAATGCCTGTAAAGCTGGTAGCCCATACAGGTATGGATGCAATGACACATGCCATTGAAGCGTATGTATCAACCGCAAACTGCGATTATACAGACCCACTGGCACTTCATGCAATTAAGATGATTCATGAAACACTGATTAAGTCATACAACGGAGATATGGCAGCCCGTGATTCTATGCACAACGCACAGTGTCTTGCAGGTATGGCATTCTCCAACGCATTACTCGGTATCGTTCATTCAATGGCACATAAGACCGGTGCTGCATTTGAAGGCGGACATATTATCCACGGTGCTGCCAATGCAATGTATCTGCCAAAGGTTATCAAATACAATGCCAAGAATGAGGAAGCTGCCAAGAGATATGCAGAAATTGCAGATTTCATTCACTTAGGCGGTAATACAACAGAAGAAAAGATTGATAAACTCATCGAACTGCTCCGCAAGATGAATGATGAACTCAATATCCCGCACTGCATCAAGCATTATGGTGAAGGCGGACTTCCGGCAGAAGAAGGTATTGTACCGGAAGATGAGTTCTTAAAGAAGCTTCCTGAAATTGCAGCAAACGCAATTCTTGATGCCTGTACAGGTTCTAATCCTCGTCAGCCAAATCAGGAAGAAATGGAGAAATTACTGAAGTGCTGCTATTATGACACAGAAGTAGATTTCTAATCAATAAGCTTATAACGGAAAAATAAATTTTCCATTTTACGTTTCTCCTTTCATAAATGTCGTATTTTTCATAGAATATATGAAAATACGGCATTTTTTTTGCAACTATATCATGTCCGGTTTCGTATAAAGAATAAGAGGAGGTGGCAGGAAGTGTTTGAAACAGATGAAACGCTTATCAGGCGCATATTACAGGGGAAAGACCGTGAGGCAGGTGAACTGCTGGTTGAACGGCATTATAAAAGAATATATAAAGAGATTTACTTAAAAACTTCAGATGAGGAGCTTGCAAAAGACCTTACACAGGAAGCATTTATACAGATATTAAAAAATCTATATCAGTTTGACAGTAAAAAGGCGTCCTTTAAGACGTGGATTACAAGAATTGCCTGCAATAAAGTGATTGATTACATGAGAAGCCGCCAGCACCATGAAATGCTTATGACTGAAATTTTGGACGATTATGATAAAGAAGATGCGCACAATCTTGAGGAACGTGTGACAAACCGCATGGCAACACAGCGGGTAGAGCAATTACTTGAAAAAGAGGAAGTACAAAACCAGAAGATATTTAACCTGAAAGCACAGCAGGGTTACACATTTGAAGAAGTCAGTACGATTACGGGGGTAACAAAAACTGCTGTAAAAAACCGCTATTACTCCATGGTGAGAAAGATGAGAAAGGAGCTGAGTGATTATGAGTAGGATTAAATATCCGGGTGAACAGGAAATGAAGCGCCAGATTCAGGTGATTTTGGATGAGTCCGGCATGTTTGAAGATGACGAAAAAAGTCAGGGTTATACAGAGTGTGTGCAGGTGAAGAAACGTCCGGCGGTAAAGACGGCGATTTTATTTCCCCTGGCAGCCGCGGCGGTAATGTTTCTTGTTGTCACTGCGGCAGGACTGATACCGCAGCAGACAAATTCCAGGGTCGAACCGATGACAAATGTGCTGACGGATGATACAATAAGATCAGTATCAAAAACACAGCTAAGCGACGATATTACGGTTCAGATTTGTACAGACTGTTCTTATCTGCCATTAAAAGCATCCGGGTCAGACAGCGTATCGGACAGACAGATACAGTTTAGTTATACGTATCCGAAAATTTATTATCAGGGAACAGAGGTGGAGTCTGTTACGCGCTATTACGAGGACAGAATCGAACAGTTAAAAACACAGGCGCAGACACAGTTTAAGAATGTTGCCTTTGTAAAGGATTTGGATATTCCGGTAAAGATTTCATATCATTGTTCGGCATTAAACGATGTGACCGCACCGGAAAATAATCTGGTGTCAATTTATGAAAATTATTCGGAGAGTTATACAGCATACGATAAAGATGGGGCGTATGTTACGGTAATGACCAATGCTGTTTATGGTGGAAATTTTAATGCAAAGACAGGAAAGAAGCTCTCTTTAAATGAACTTTTTGAAGAAAATGACTTGTCAGGGCTGGAAAAAGAGTGGATCGGTATCGGACAGACAGAACAGGAATTACAGACGATTGCAGATACGGATGCATGGTATTTATCGCAGGACGGACTGGCACTGTGTATCAACGGCTGTGAAAACGATTATGAGAATAACGCAGGAAAGCTGCGGTATCACAATGTTTCATGCAAAACAAATGTCGTGGCTTATGACACGCTTTCCGGATTAAAGAAAGGCTAAAAATCCACAGGCAGAATGAATACAGGAAGATACGGCAGAATGTGAGGAGAGTATGCCAAACGAGATGGAAGAATTAGAATTTTATTTAAAAAAGGCAAAACAGGTTGTATATGAAGTCAAAAAGACAGTTGTCGGCAAAGATGAGGCTATCTGCAAACTGCTGATGGCAATCTTAGCAAAGGGACATATTCTGATTGAAGATATTCCGGGGGTCGGAAAGACAACGATGGCGCTGGCATTTTCAAAGGCACTGGGACTGGAATGTAACCGGCTGCAGTTTACACCGGATATTATGCCGTCGGATCTGACGGGATTTAACTTATACAACCGTCAAACAGGGCAGTTTGAGTACAAGCCGGGAGCTGTGCTGTGCAATATTTTACTGGCAGATGAAATTAACAGAACCTCGCCAAAGACCCAGTCTGCGCTGTTAGAGGTGATGGAGGAGCGCAGGGTGACGGTGGACAGCCAGAGCATTGAGCTGCCAAAGCCGTTTATGGTCATGGAACACAGAATCCGTTTGGTTCAATCGGAACACAGAAACTTCCGGAATCCCAGCTTGACCGTTTTATGATTCAGATATCACTGGGATATCCGACCGTGGAAGATGAAATTGCCATTTTAAAAAATAAGACAAACGGCAGTCCGAAAATTATTTCGGAAAAGGTGCTGACAGCAGAAGAATTAATGGCAATGCAGGCTTATGTGGAACAAATCTATGTCGATGACAGGGTTTATGATTATGTGGCGCGGATTGCAAAGGCAACGAGAAACAGCCCGGAGATTTTACAGGGCATTAGTCCGAGAGGAAGTATCGCGGTGCTTGCGATTGCCAAGGCGGAAGCGTTCTTACGCGGACATACTTATGTGCTGCCGTCGGATATCCAGTATGTATTAATGGATGCTGCGGCACACCGTATTATTGTGGATAACGGATTGAGAAATGGAAATGTGACGGCAGAAACGGCATTAAAAAATGTGCTTGAAACCGTTTCCGTGCCGAAGCTGGATGTGAAAAGGGTCGTTTAAATGAGAAAAAGAAGACTTTTGTATATCGTCTGTCTGCTGGGGGTATTCTGGCTGAATGTCATCTATGTCGAATACCAGTTCTTTCTGCTGCTGGTACTGCTGATTGTTGTTCCGGCGATTTCCGGGGTGCTGTTTGAACTGGCGGCAAACGGATTAAAGCTGTATCTGAACATTCCACAGAAGGAAGTGCATCCCGGACAGCTGGTGACAGTGTGCATTAAGGCCGTAAACCGCCATGTGATATTTTTAGGGAAACAGCAGTTTCAGATCGGCGTGTCCTATCTGAATACTCCGGGAAATGAAAAGGAAATGCTGCAATGTGACGGAGTTGCGGAAAAAGTACAGCAGACAATGGTGGAATTTAGTCCAAAGCACTGCGGCATCGCACAAATTGACATTGAAAAAGTATTTTTGCAGGATTATCTGGGGCTGATTGGTACACAAAAGAATTTTCGCGGAAGCTGCCAGCTTGCCGTACTGCCGGAGCCGGTTTTATCCACGCGGGTCAGGACGGGGATGGAAAAACAGCAGGAATACCGCTATTCAGCGGTAGCAGATGACGATTCGGATATTCTGGATTTGCGGGCGTTCCGTCCGGGTGATAATTTAAACCATATCCACTGGAATTTAAGCCTTCGTACAGATGATTTGATTGTGCGGCAGTATGGAGAACAGATTGATGTAAAAAAAGTGATTCTTGTGGATTTAAGCATTTTGAACACAGCGCAGTACAGGAGCCGGATGGATGCAGTCTATACAGCAGTGGCTTCCATTGCCAATTTATACGTTGAAAATGAGGTGAATACGCTGATTCTTGCATGGAACGGACAGAAACAAAGTGCAGAGTATCTGGAAGTCCATGACCGGACAGAATTAAATCGTGCCATGATACGGCTGATGCAGATTCCATGCAGCAGCAGGGCAGGAGAGCATGCAGCGGCGGTATATTTAAAGGACATTGAAGCACAGGGACAGCAGGCATTATTTGTGACGGCAGGAAGCTATGAGAATAACAAAGTAAGAATTGTCAATGTGGAAAAGATACAGTTACAGGAACTGATCGATGAACTTTGGGAAAAGATATAAGGGACAGAAATTAGAAACAAGGGGTAAGACAGCATGGAAGAAAATCGTGAAATCAGTTACATCGTAAGAATGCTTCTTACAACAATCGGATCATATGGAATTATAAGGGTGCTGACTTCATGCGCCCTTTTTCAAGTGTCGGATATGGCAGTGATTTTTGGAATTTTGTCGGCTGCTGTTATTTGTGTGTACGGACTGTACGGCAGGAAAAAGCATTTTTTAACCGTGACGGGAATTATATTTGCCGGATTGTCCGTTTTGAGTTTTGGCATTTTAAGAGCCGGGTTCTGCCACATTTACAATGACTGTATGACAGCCCTTGAAAAGCCATATGGACTGAGTCTTGGCAGAATTGCCGTAAAGGAAACGGCGGCACGGCCGATGCAGGAAACGATAGCGGTGTTGTTTATTGCAGTTCTTGTGACATTTGCAGCAGCAGTTATTGTGATTTACCTGCACAGTATGCTGGGGACACTGCTTTCTATTCTGCCGTTGCTTATTTTATTCGTATCGCTGGGAGCAGTCCCGGACAGCTGTACATTTTTTCTGTGTATCAGCTACGTGCTTGGTGTTTCGGCTTTGCAGGGGCAAAAAGGCGGGGAACAGCAGTCACTGATGGTTTTGTTTTTATGTCTGATTGCACTGACGGTTTCGGTTATTGTGCGCCCGCCGGTAAACTATGAACGGTTTCAGGTATTTCAGGTGTTAAATGAAGAAGCGAAAAACCGTTTTTCATGGGTCGGCGGAGATTTAGAAACAGATGTTGACCTTGCAAACGGTGGAATTAATAACGGGGAACTGGGGAAAATTGATGGTATCCGCTACAGCAACCGGACCCTGCTGACAGTAACCACGCAAAGTACTGGGAAAAATCAGTATTTTCCGAGGTTTATCGGGTTGGATTATGATACAGGCCGGTGGTCAGAGCTGCTAAGCAGTACACTAAAAAACGATCAGAAGGAAAATCTTGTGGATTATATGGATACACAGGCGCAGGCGCAGCAGTATATTGAAAATACAGTGGGCAGTTATTACCAGATGATAAAAAAAGTACCATATATTCTCCGGTATACGGATGGAACGACACAGAACGGAACCAATGTCATTGCCGGTGTGAATAGTTACAGTGCTTTTAATAATCTTTTGGAGTATCTGCGGTATGAGTATCTTGGCGGTGGTGCGCCTTTGTATAAAAATATGGTTTCTTATCAGAGTCTGGTAAAAAATAATTATCTTGATGTGCCGTATGATGTACGGGAAGTGATTGAAAATCTGCTCGGAGAAACCAGCGTTACAACGACGGAACAAAAAGAAAATTATATTAAATATGTAAAAGATTATCTTTCACAAAACTATACTTACAATATGTTTCCGGGGAAAGTGCCGGAAAATGAAGATTTTGTAAAATATTTTCTGACAGAAAGCAAAGAGGGATATTGTACATATTTTGCAACGGCGGCAGTACTGATGTACCGCTGTGCAGGAATTCCGGCAAGATATGTCGAAGGATATGTGGCGGCAGATGATACTATAAAGTCGGGAGTTCCGATACAGACGACACAGACAAGAAAGACATCGGACAATGTGCAGACGGAAGAAAATGTTGTTGAATATCAGGTGGATTTAAAGGACAATGCGGCACATGCATGGGCAGAAGTCTATATGGACGGTTACGGCTGGGTTACGGTGGAAGTGACACCGTCGGCATCGCGCAGGGCAGTACCGGTGCAGCCACAGAAGCAGGCGCATCATCCGGGGAAGGACAGAATATACAGCAGGAATTACAGACAGAAAGCCCGTCAGAAGTTTCCACAGACGGACAGGAACTGACACAGGATGCAGCCGGACAGCCGTTGGAACAGCGGACAGATTCAGTTCCGGAAATTTCACAGGGTGCAGCCGGAGAGGCAGATAACACGGCACAGGATGACAGCAGTGCAGGTAGTACGGATGTGGGGAAGGCGCAGACAGAATCTGCTTTTACACGGCTTGTAAAACAGTATCCGCTGCTTTGGATTCCAATCGGACTGATATTGCTGTTTACAGTAATGTCTGCTATAATTCTGATACGGTATTTTACTGTCAGACAGATGCGCACAGCAAAGAAAAGAAAGACAGATATTAAGAGTATGGTACAGGAAGAACGGCGGGAAATGGTGATGGAGGCTTACCGTAGTTTTGAAAAAATGCTTGCGACAGCGGGATATGGCAGAACAAGCGGTCTGGAGTACGAAGCGTATGCGGGCTATTTGACCGAGGCGTCGGAAATTTTTAAGGAAAATCATATCAAACGGATTTTTGATCTGGTACTGCGGTGTTCATTTTCCGAAATACCGGTCAGTGAGCAGGAGTACCGCGGGTACCGCAGGGATATGCAGAATATCCGCAATGCCATAGAACAAAAGCTTGGATTTTGGGAAAGACTGTATTTTAAGTATATACGGTTGTTTTAAATAAGGAGAGGTATGTTTGATTTAGAAGATGAGTTAAAGAAACTCCCGGCAAAGCCGGGAGTTTATATTATGCATGACAATACGGATACGATTATTTATGTGGGAAAAGCTGTGAGCCTGAAAACAGGGTGCGGCAGTATTTTCAAAGCAGCCGGAATCATTCGTCCAAAATAAAGAAAATGGTTTCGCACATCGCTTATTTTGAGTATATTATTACAGATTCCGAACTGGAAGCGCTGGTTTTGGAGTGCAACCTGATTAAGGAACACCGCCCGAAGTATAATACGATGTTAAAGGACGATAAAACCTATCCGTTTATCAAAGTCACGACAGGTGAAGCGTATCCGAGAGTTTTATTTTCAAGGGATATGAAGCATGGCGCGGGCAGATACTTTGGCCCGTATACTTCGGCAGGGGCGGTCAAGGACACGATTGAACTGCTCTGCAAGCTCTATAAAATCAGAACGTGCAGCCGCAATCTGCCAAAAGATGAGGGGAAACAGCGCCCATGCCTGAATTACCATATCGGGCAGTGCAGTGCGCCGTGCCAGGGATACATTTCTGAAATCGAATACAGAAAAAACGTAGATAGTGTGCTGGAATTTTTAAACGGCAATTATGATAAAATTTTAAAACAGCTGACGGCGCAGATGAATGACTGCGCGGAAAAACTTGAATATGAAGAAGCGGCGCGCTGCCGGGATTTAATCCAGAGCGTTAAGCAGGTGGCACAGAAGCAGAAAATTACGGCAGATGACGAAACTGACCGTGACGTGGTGGCGTGTGCAAGTGACGGCACGGATGCGGTGGTACAGATTTTTTATATCCGCAGCGGAAAGCTTCTCGGCAGGGATCATTTTCATATGAGCGTTGCGGAAGGTGATACCAGAAGTGATATTATCAGCGGATTTTTAAAGCAGTATTACGGCGGAACACCCTATATTCCAAATGTAGTAATGTTACAGGAAGAAATTGAAGATGCGCAGATTATCAGCGAGTGGCTCGGCAGTATGAAAAAGCGCAAGGTGTCTGTTGTGACACCGAAAAAGGGCACAAAGGAAAAACTCGTGGAGCTGGCATATAAAAATGCACAGATGGTGCTGCTTCAGGATACGGAAAAGATTAAACGGGAAGAACAGCGGACAGTCGGTGCAATGCAGGAAATCGCAGACTGGCTTTCCCTGCCGCATCTGATACGCGCGGAAGCTTATGATATTTCCAACACCAGCGGTATTGAATCCGTTGGTTCAATGGTTGTTTTTGAAAACGGACGGCCAAAGAAAAATGATTACAGAAAATTTAAGATAAAAACGGTGAAAGGACCGGACGATTATAAAAGTATGCGCGAAGTACTGACAAGGCGTTTTCTGCGCGGAAAAGATCAGTCGGAAGGATTTGCGGTATACCCGGATATTATCATGATGGATGGCGGCAGAGGACAGGTCAATATTGCACTGGAGGTTTTAAAGGAGCTGGATTTACACATTCCGGTGTGCGGCATGGTCAAAGACGACAATCACAGAACCCGCGGACTCTACTATAATAATATAGAAATTCCAATTGACAGGAACAGTGAAGGGTTTAAGCTGATTACAAGGATTCAGGACGAAGCACACCGTTTTGCCATTACGTATCACAGAAGCCTGCGAAGCAAGGCACAGGTTCATTCGGTATTAGACGGTATTGACGGTATTGGTCCGGCAAGAAGAAAGGCACTGATGAAGCATTTCTTAGACATTGAAAAAATCCGCACGGCACCGGTGGAGGAGCTGATGAAGGTGGACGGCATTACGGAAAAGGTGGCAGAAAATATTTATGCGTTTTTCCATTAGAAACCCATAATTGACCGCGTACTATACGGTGTGATAAAATAAAAATACTAAAAAGTCAGCGTAAAGAGTGCGACAAAGTCGCCCAGAAATAAGAGGATAGTGTGAAAAATCCTTAAATCAAAGATTTTTCACACAACAGAATTTGTGCCGCAGGCGTCACGAATTCTGTTTATATCGCAGGACTGAATAATCAGTCCGCGATTCCTCCGGCATTAAAAATGCCTGCGGAAAGAGGAGTAGTATGAATGGAAGCGAAAGAGTGAAGCTGTCTAAAGTCGTTGAGAAGATGCAGCTTGAGAACATGACACCACAGATTGATATTTCAGGAACATGGCTTCATATTCCGGAGGTCAACAGACCGGCATTGCAGTTGACCGGGTTTTATAACCAGTTTGATAATGACCGGTTACAGATTATCGGAAATGTAGAATATTCATATTTAAAAAGCCTTTCGGAAACAGAGCGGTATGAGCGGTATATGCAGCTGCTTTCAAGCAATATTCCGTGTCTGGTATTCTGCCGCGGATTAGAGCCGGAACCGAAAATTTTAGAGCTTGCGGTGAAATGCCAGATACCGATTTTTAAATCACAGGAAGCGACCTCTTCCTTTATGGCAGAGGTTATCGGCTGGTTAAAGGTACAGCTTGCACCGTGTATTGTTATTCACGGGGTGTTGGTTGATGTATATGGTGTCGGTGTGTTAATTACCGGTGAAAGTGGTATCGGTAAGAGTGAAGCGGCATTGGAACTCATTAAAAGAGGACACCGTCTTGTAACCGATGATGCAGTAGAAATCCGCAAAGTCAGCAACGAAACGCTGGTCGGTTCTGCGCCGGGTGTCACAAAGTATTTTATTGAACTGCGTGGTATCGGCATTATTGATGTTAAGACCCTGTTTGGTGTAGAAAGCGTTAAAGAAACCCAGCAGATTGATATGGTTATGCAGTTAGAAGACTGGAATAAAGACAGGGAATACGACAGACTGGGTTTGGAGGAAGAATATACAGAATACCTTGGCAATAAAGTGGTATGCCACGCACTGCCGGTACGTCCGGGACGAAATCTTGCGGTTATTGTAGAAGCGGCTGCGGTCAACCACAGACAGAAAAAAATGGGTTATAATGCGGCGAAGGAATTATACCGCAGAGTACAGGAAAATCTCATGCGGGGAGATGATGATGATGAATAAAGTTCTTTTTGGCATTGATATCGGCGGTACAACTGTAAAATGTGGATTATTTACACTGAATGGGGAACTGCTTGAAAAGTCAGAAATTCCAACGGATAAGCAGGATAACGGAAGCCGGATTCTGTCTGATGTGGCAGCACATATACGGAATATATTGGAAAAAAGGTGCCTGACAGTTTCAGATGTGGCGGGTGTCGGTATCGGTGTGCCGGGTGCGGTGACACCGGACGGCATTGTTAATAAATGTGTTAATTTAGGCTGGGATATCAAAGATGTTGCAAAAGAAATGCAGACATTTCTGCCGGTCTTTGTAAAAGTGGGAAATGATGCCAACATGGCGGCACTCGGTGAATTCTGGAAGGGCAGTGCGAAAGGCTATCAGAGCGTTATGCTGGTAACGGTAGGAACCGGTGTCGGCGGCGGGCTGATTATAGACGGAAAGCCGGTTGCCGGTGTACATGGTGCGGCGGCGGAAATCGGGCATCTGCCGATTGTGGAAGGCGAACAGGAAGCCTGCAACTGCGGGAAAAAAGGCTGTCTGGAGCAGGCAGCTTCCGCGACAGGCATTGTACGTGTTGCAAAGCGGATTCTGGCAGCAGCAGAAACAGAATCGGTTCTTAGAAATATAGACAATCTTACGGCAAAGGATGTATTTGATGCGGCACAGGCGGGAGATGCGCTTGCTGTGCAGACGGCAGAAACGGTCTGTGAATATTTAGGCAGGGGGTTGCGTGCGTGGCGGCAGTTGTAGATCCGGAGTGCTTTTTAATCGGCGGCGGGGTATCCAAGGCAGGTAAATATTTTACGGATTTAATTGGGAAATATTATCAAAAGCATGCATTTCACCCAAGCCGCGGTACGAAGATTGTGACGGCACAGCTTGGTAACGATGCAGGCATGTATGGCGCGGCAAAGCTGGCGGCAGACAATATAAAGAATGGAGCAGAATAAAGAAATGGATAGGCTGGTAGAAATATTTGGAAAAGAAAATGTACTCAAAGATGAACCGATGAGCAGACATACGACATTTCGTATCGGGGGAGCAGCAGATTTCTTTGTTAAAGTACAGACAATATCGCAGCTTCAGAAAGCCATGCGCTATTTAAAAAAAGAGCAGATTCCATTTTATATTGTCGGAAACGGAAGCAATCTTTTAGTGCGTGATGAGGGTGTGCGCGGTGTTGTATTGCAGCTGGGGGAGCGTTTCAGCGGTTATGAATTTCTGCACGAAACGCCCGGCATGTGGCACAGTCAGGCACGGCGGTTGACAAGAATCAGATTGTCATGGTGCGTGCAAAGGCGGGTTCCCTGCTTGGCAGACTGGGTAAAGAATTTGCGGAATACAGTCTTTCGGGATTTGAATTTGCTTCGGGAATTCCGGGAACACTCGGCGGTGCGGTTTATATGAATGCCGGGGCTTACGGCGGAGAAATCAAAGACATTTTAGTGCGTGCAACCCTGATGGATATGGACGGCAGCCTGTTTGAATTTACGAATCAGCAGATGCAGTTCGGATACCGCAAAAGCATTGCGGCAGAGAAAAATTATATTGTACTGGAAGCCGATCTGGCGCTGCATGTATCATCGAAAGAAGAAGTGCTTGCAAAAATGGCAGAGCTTTCCGCACAGCGCAGATTAAAACAGCCGCTGGAATATCCGAGCGCCGGAAGTACGTTTAAACGACCGGAAGGATATTTTGCAGGCAAGTTAATTTCCGATGCCGGATTAAAAGGATTTTCTGTCGGCGGCGCACAGGTTTCCGAAAAACATGCCGGATTTGTGATTAATACCGGCAATGCAACGGCTGCAGATGTCATTGCACTGACTGATGCCGTGCGCGATAAAGTATTTGAAAAATACGGTGTAAAACTGGAATTAGAGATAAAGCAGTTAGGATAGGCTTTCAGTGAAAGGACGGCTCATCGTTATGAAAATGGTTATTGTTACAGGAATGTCGGGTGCGGGCAAATCAACGGCACTCAATGTATTGGAAGACGAAGGCTATTATTGCGTCGATAATATGCCGATTTCCTTAGTCGTAAAATTTGCGGAGCTGGCAGCAGGTCAGGAAGAAGGATATTCAGACATTGCGCTGGGAATTGATATCCGCAGCGGCAACGCACTCGGGGAATTCGATGAGGTTTTAGATGAGCTTTCCCGCAGGCACTACCGGTATAAAATCCTGTATCTGGACTCAAGCGATGAGGTGCTTGTCAAACGCTATAAAGAAACGCGCAGAACGCATCCGCTTGCAAAAGATGACCGTGTTGATAAAGGCATTGCAAGAGAGCGCAAAAAGCTGGAGTTTTTAAAGAAGCGCGCGGATTACATTATTGATACCAGCCAGCTTCTGACAAGGGAATTTAAGCAGGAGCTTGAAAAGATTTTTATTCAGGGAGAGCATTACAACAACCTGTTTGTAACCGTGTTATCCTTTGGGTTTAAATACGGGATTCCGTCGGATGCCGACCTTGTTTTTGATGTCCGTTTTCTGCCAAATCCCTACTACGTCAGTGAATTAAAGCCGCTGACGGGAAATGATAAGGCGATTCAGGATTATGTCATGGGATTTAAGGCGGCAAGGGATTTTTTGGATAAAATTACGGACTTAGTGGCATTTTTACTGCCCAACTATGTGCAGGAGGGAAAGAACAGCTTAGTTATTGCGATAGGCTGTACCGGTGGAAAACACCGCTCCGTGACACTTGCAAATGCCCTTGCGGACAGGTTAAAACACACGGAATACGGCTGTAAGGTCGAACACCGGGATATAGATAAAGATACGAAACGTAAAAAGTGAGGACAGGAAACATGTCGTTTTCATCTGAGGTGAAAGAAGAATTAGGAAAAAGGCTGGATACGGCAAGGCACTGCCAGATTGCGGAATTTGCCGCCATTATGGCATTTTGTGGGAAAATGCGCAGTGACAGCGGTGAGGAAATGCAGATTGAGGTCATGACGGAAAATGAAGTTGTTTTGCAGAAATTTATCCTGCTGGCAGAAAGCATTTTTGAAATGGAAGAACACGATTTTGTCATTGAACATGAGGGAAAGAAAAACAGTCTGATTCATGTGTATATTAAAGAGCCGGTTTATGTTACAAAGATTCTGATGACATTAAAGTGGTGTGATGAGCAGTTTACGCAGATTGAGCCGGTTTTTGTGCATCCGATTCTGGTGCAGAAGGAGTGCTGTAAAAAAGCATTTATCCGCGGGGCGTATCTTGCGGCGGGTTCAATCAGCGACCCTAACAAATTTTATCATTATGAAATTGTCTGCGAATACGAAGAAGATGCGGTGCAGCTACAGGAATTACTGCTGTATTTTGAGCTGGATGCCAAGGTGATTCAGCGCAAGCGCAATTACATTGTATATTTAAAAGAAGGAAATAACATTACAGATGTACTCAATCTCATGGGTGCGGTGGTGTCCCAGATGAATCTGTATAATATTATGATTTTAAAGGGGATGCGAAATGATGTAAACCGCAAGGTCAACTGTGAAACTGCCAATTTAAATAAGACGATTGAGGCGGCGGTCAAACAGATCCGCGACATTGAATATCTGCGGGATACGGTCGGATTAGAGAGCCTGTCGGACGGACTGCGCCAGGTCGCCTATGTGCGCCTTGAAAATCCCGATATGAATTTAAAGGACATCGGGGAACGCTTAAATCCGACAGTTGGCAAATCCGGTGTGAATCATCGCCTGCGTAAAATCAGTGAAATGGCAGAACAGCTTCGCGGAGAAGCCTAAGGCGCCAACCGGCATAAACAGACATAAAGGGCAGATGAGAAAACGTCCGTGCGGATTTCTCATCTCCCTTTGCAGTTAGTAGCCTTTCTTTTTTTGCTGTTTAGAAAGAATGGAAAGTAAAATCTTTTTCGGTGTGAAGCGGCTGCCCCATACGGCGGCACGCATAAGTGGTGATGGTACAATCGTAAGCGTACCTTTTGACATTTCCTTAAGCAGTAAGAAACACAGCGTTTTGCGGAAATGCCCGGAAGGGCGAAAGTGACATTTGCCGTTTCGTTAAAATTTGTATTGACAGGACCCGGACAGAGCATACTGATATGGACATTGCTGTGTACTTCCTGTAATTCCTGATAAATGGCATTGGTCAGGCTGGTGACGTAGGCCTTGGTTGCGTAATAAGTAGACATATACGGTCCGCCGGGCAGCAGTCCGGCACTGGAAGCAACATTTAAAATGTAGCCGCGGTCTTTTTTCATCAATTCCGGCAGCAGTTTGCGCGTTAAAATGTGCAGTGCTTTGATGTTCACATTAATCATGTCCAGTGATTTTGATAAATCCGACTGCGCGAAGCGGTCTAAGTCGCCAAATCCTGCGTTGTTAATCAGAATTTGGATATCAAGCGGTTTTAATTCTTCTGCAAGCTGCATACACTGTGCTTCTTTGGATAAGTCGCAGGAAATGATGCGGCATTTGCAGGCAAGTTCTGCGGCAAGTTCTTCTAACGCTTTGGTGTTACGTGCCACTAAAATCAAGTTGTAGCCGCGTGCGGCAAGCTGCGCTGCAAATTCTTTTCCGATGCCGGAGCTGGCACCGGTGATACATGCTGTAGGCATAAAATCCCTTCTTTCTTTAATTTATGATGGTTCCTTTTTCGATGTTTTCACGAATGATACGGTCAACGACCTCAAATAACTGTTCTGAGCCGAGGCGGGTTTTGGACTGACGTCCGTAAACCTGTTCTGCGGTAACACCGTGTTCACGCCAGTCTCCGCCGCCGTTGCTGTTATTTAAAAGTAACGGCTGTAAATTATCCATGGAATGTGCAAATTTAGATTCCGGTGTTTCATACGCTTCAAATTCGTCAAACAGCGCAGTCAGTTCTTCTTTTTGTTCGTCTGGAAGCAGGGAGAAAATGCGTTCCTTTGCGGCATCTTCCCTTGCTTTCTGCGTTTTTAAGCCCTCGGCATCATACGCATACGTATCGCCTGCATCAATTTCCACAATATCGTGAATCAGGCACATCAGCATAACTTTTGCAATGTCTACAGGCTCATTGGAATATTCCTGCAGCAGATATGCCATGATAGCCATATGCCATGCGTGTTCGGCATCATTTTCATTTCTTCCGTGCCCCGACAGGTGGGTCTGTCGGAAAATATTTTTTTCTTTGTCAATTTCCAGCGCAAAATCCAGCTGTTGTTTTAATCGGTTATTCATACAAATCTCCATTTCATACTAATCTCCTGATTCTTATTGTAACTTTTTCAATTCTGATTTACAATAAGAACATATTTGTTTTTCATAAGGGAAAAGAAAATGTCCGGACGCCGGATAAAGGGGTATAAGTATATGGTAATAAAGAATCAGACAAAAATGAAAAAGGAGCATATTCAGGCAGTCATGCGCACGGCAAATTTCGACAATGACCGCTATAAAAAGTTTAAGCTGATGTACAATTTTTTCGGACTGTTATTCGGCATGATGTTTGTGCGCTATCTCATATTTGAAATGCTTGGAAGCAGTGAGCGCCAGCCGGTCATGATGGTGTTATACGGCATTGTGGGAGCAGTCTTTTTGTATATTGGCATGTACGGCATGGATAAAAGCAATTATAAAAAGTATTACCGCATTTACGGCAATATGATAGGAATTACGTTTACTTACGAGGCAGACAGTGAAGGAATCCGCATGACTGATGAGGAAGGCGACAATGAATTTTTTGAATGGGAACGCATGTTAAAATGGGTAGAAGATTTAGACAGCTTTTTTGTATACATGGGGCTGGAGGAGTGCCTGATTTTAGACAAGAACAGTTTTGTGGAAGGAACGGACATTAATTTTAAGGAACTGCTGACGGCGGTTGCGGGACTGAAAAAAGAGGAAAATGGAGATGAGTATGAAAAATAACGCTGATGCGTTTATTTTTCATACGGATATTTGTTTTTGAGCAAAAACAAATATCCCTAATGGCGGAAGAGAAATCGCTTGCGCGAATTTCTCATCGCCTCTTCGCAACAAGTTGCTCAGAAGAATGGAGATGAGTATTAGCATGACAGAAAAGGTATATATGCGTGAACTGACCGAACAGGAAATGACAGAAATTTATCAAAGTCATCTGGTTGAGGATTTTCCGGCGGGGGAGGTAAAGCCGCTGGCACATATGTTAGAGGGCAGAAAAAAGGGACAGTATGAGGCATACGGGCTGTTTGAGAAGGATACGTTAAAGGGTTATGCGTATTTTATCAAAAACAGCACACAGCCGGCTGCACTGCTGGACTATTTTGCGATTGTCCGGGGGCTGCGGAGTGCCGGTTACGGTTCGCTGTTTTTAAAGAAATTACAGGCAATGTGCATAGAACAGCAAAAACAGCTGATTCTGGAAGTGGAAAACCCGGATTATGAAACGAGGGAAGATAAAAAGGTACTGATGCACCGCCGCATTGCATTTTATCAGAAAAACGGCATGCAGTTAAGCGGTGTGACATGCAATTTTTATGACAATGAATACCGCATTATGTATGCGGGAGCGCATTGTGAAGATACAAAAGTGCAGGAAATAACGATGAATACATATCTGAACTTTTTCGGTGCAGATGTTGTCCGGAAACGTGCGGTATTTCATGCGCTTTAATGCTGTAGCGAATTGACAAAGAAAAGTAAATGTTGCATAATACATTGAAGACTTTTTTGAAAATGAGAAAAGACAACGGGGAAAAAGGAGGAAGCAATATGAATAATCAGCAGATGATGGAATTGACAACCGTAGAAAAGAGTGAGTTTGAACAGTTGGTATCTGAATGTACCCGCTCCGGTTCAATTGATTCCAATTTGTATATTGAATACGACGTTAAGAGAGGTCTGCGTGACAGTAACGGTAACGGTGTGCTTACCGGTCTGACAGAGATTTCCGACGTCTGCGGATGTCATAGTGTGAACGGACGAAAGATTCCGGTGGACGGTGAATTATATTTCCAGGGATACAATGTGGAAGATATTATCAAGGGTTCATCCAGAGACCGTTTCCGTTTTGAGGAAGTGACGTATCTGCTGTTATTCGGTTCGCTGCCGGATGATAAGCAGTTTGAAAGCTTTCTTAGAATCCTTACGGATTTACAGGAACTTTCTGGTGCGTTTATCCGTGATGTTATCATGAAGGCAACCAGTGCGAATCTGATGAATTCCCTGATGAAAAGTATTTTAAGCCTGTATTCTTACGATGAAAATCCGGACGATATTTCCGTGCCGAATGTCCTGCGCCAGTCATTACAGCTGATTGCAAAAATGCCGCTGCTTGCGGTTTATGCATATCAGGCATACAGACATTACAAGCTGGACGGCACACTGATGATTAAGAATCCGAAAAAGGGCTATTCCACAGCGGAAAATATTTTATATATGTTAAGAGATGACGGACAGTTCAGCGAACTTGAAGCCAAGGTACTCGACATCTGTCTGGTACTTCATGCAGAGCACGGCGGCGGTAACAACTCTACATTTACAACACACGTTGTTACATCTTCCGGTACGGATACGTATTCTGCGATTTCTGCATCAATTGCATCTTTAAAAGGACCAAAGCACGGCGGTGCCAACTTAAAGGTACAGAAAATGTTTGCAGACATCGAAGCAAACTGCAAGGATTGGGAAGACAGAGAGGAAGTCTGTGCATATCTTAACAAAATTCTTGATAAGGAAGCCTTTGACAAGGCAGGACTGATTTACGGTATGGGACATGCTGTTTATACCAATTCTGACCCGCGTGAAGTGATTTTAAAGAGATTTGCAAAGCGCCTGTCAGAGGAAAAGGGCATGCAGAGAGAATTTGCACTGTATGAACTGGTAGAAAAGGAAGCCGGGGAACTGATTATGCACAAGAGAAAGCTGTTTAAGCCGGTTTGTGCAAATGTCGATTTCTACAGCGGATTTGTATACAGTATGCTGGGAATCCCGGAAGAATTATTTACTCCGATTTTTGCGATTGCAAGAATTTCAGGATGGTGTGCACACCGCCTGGAAGAACTTGTTAATGCAGGAAAGATTATCCGTCCGGCATATAAGTATGTGGGACATCACAGACCATACTGCACAATGCAGGATCGAAATGAAGGAAAACAGCCGAGATAGGCGAATATAGATAAAAGCAGGAGAAGAAAATGTCACAGTATAAGGTAAAAACAGTTCATCACCCGCTGAACTGTACGGTTGAAGTACCGGGGTCTAAGAGTATCACAAACAGGGCACTGTTAATGGCGGCGCTTTCAGATGGGGAGTGTACGCTTCATAGCGTGTTATTCAGCGATGATTCAAGACATTTTTTGACAAGTTTAATTGCCCTTGGATATGTCATTGAAGTCAATGAGGTGGATAAGTATGTGCTGATTCACGGAAAAGGCAGACAGATTCCGAAGAAGGAAGCAGCGATTGATGTAGGAAGTGCGGGTACGGCAGCAAGATTTTTAACGGCAATGCTGGCACTTTCCGATGGGGCATATACCATTCAGGCATCAGAACAGATGAAAAAACGTCCGATGCGGCCGCTGTTTGAGGCGCTGACCTCGATGGGGGCGGAATTTACATTTTTAGAAAAACCGGGACATCTTCCGGTACAGGTTAAGGGTGCGGCATTTGGCGGAAAAAAGCCTGCCGATAAGGTACAGGTAGATATCAGCGAAAGTACACAGTTTTTAAGTGCATTGCTTATGGTTGCGCCGATGCTTGAAAATGGTTTAAAGATTCACATTACCAGTAGAAAAACAGACGGCTCGTATATCCGCATTACAACGAAGATGATGCACCAGTTTGGCTGTAACGTAGTTCATGAAGGCAGTTTATATGCGATTGCACCGGCAGAGCGGTATATACCGGGAACATATCAGATTGAGCCGGACGTATCGGCGGCATGCTATTTTTATGCAGCAGCGGCGCTGACAGGCGGACACGTTATTGTAAAAAATGTGCATTCAACCTCGATGCAGGGTGATATGAAATTTATTGACGTTTTAAAACAGATGGGATGTGCCGTTACGGAAGAACGAGAAGGCATCTGTGTGACAGGACCAAAAGACGGTGTATACAGTGGCGTGGACATTGATATGAATGATTTTTCAGACCAGACCATGACACTGGCGGCGCTGGCACCGTTTGCCCAGACACCGACGTATATCCGCAACATCGGGCATATCCGTTTACAGGAGTCTGACAGAATCCATGCCATTGTAACGGAGCTTACACGGCTTGGCATTGAAGTAAAAGAAGAAGAATCTGCAATTTTAATTTATCCGGGAACGGTAAAGCCTGGAATTGTCAGTACATATGATGACCACCGTATGGCAATGGCATTTGCACTGCTCGGTATTCGTGCGGAAGGAATTGTGATTGATAACTGTGAGTGCTGCCGAAAGACCTTTGAAGATTACTTTAAGGTACTGGATCGGGTACTTGCGTAAATGACAGCAAATCAGCGGGAAATGGGGTGTGCAGTTGGACAGCAGGCGACAGGGGTCAGCGAAAGACTATGTGGTACAGGAGCTGATTCATGACATTGTAAATATAAAGTTAAAGCCGGGAGAAAAGTTATGTGAACCGGCATTGTGTGAGCGCTTCGGGGTCAGCCGCACACCGTTTCGGGAAGCGGAACTGGAACTGGCACAGCGGAAATTAATCGTTGTCCGTCCGAAGATTGGCACATTTGTATCGTTTATTGATAAGGAACTGGTAGAGGAAGTGCGCCATTTAAGAAGCGTTCTGGAAGCGGAGCTTGCGGTGATGGCATGCTCTATGCTGACAAAAAAAGATATTGACCGGCTCTGGGAAAATGTTGCGGTCTGGGAAATGTATATGCAGCGGGGCGATTACGAGAAAATTTTACAGCTGGATAAATCGTTTCATGCCATGGTGTATGAGATGTGCGGCAGAACTTACTGGCATGAACTGGTGGAAAGTATTTCACCGCATTTTGACAGAACGACCGTACTGAGCCTCCAGTGCAGACCAACGGACAGTATTTTATCGGATCACAAAAATCTGGTGGAAGCCATAGAAAAGAAGGATACAGCACTTGCAGGGCAGGTGGCAAGGCAGCACATGGAACGCTATTCCGAAAATATTGATACTATTTATGAACAGTTTAGTGAATATTTTGCAAAATGATGGAAGTTACAGCTCTTTACGGGCTGTAATTTTTTTATGGGGTGCGTTGGCAATCAGCGGTGCATGAAAATGTACAGTATAGTAAAACATTGGTAAAAAAATATCAATGTAGTATAATGTGCATAGTGAAGCTTGCTGTTGGCTATATTGTTTTTGAGCAAAAACAAATAGTTATACTGGCAGATGGGAAATCGGCTGCGGAATGGAGGAGATTAGTGTGCAGATTCATGTATTGGGAGATTCAATCGTAACGGCATATGGCAGTGACGAGAATAATTTTATCGGCGGATGGGGTGACCATTTAAACAGTTTTTTTAAAAATGAAGTACCGGTGTTTGTTTATGCAGAAGGCGGCAGAAGCAGCCGGAGTTTTCTAAACGAGGGCAGGTTTATGAATTATGGAATATTTTCAAAGGATAAATTTCCATATGGCATGGGACCGGCATATGACAGGATTTGCCCCGGAGATTATGTTCTAATGCAGTTTTGTCATAATGATGATGAGAGCAAAGGATACGGCACCTATGTAGACAGGCTGACGCCGCTTGGAATACCGGACGGTCATGGAATCTATCCGACAGTCGTGCCTGATGAACAGATGAAGGTGTCAACCGGAGAAATTCCGCCGGAATATGTTACATTGCTGAGAAAAAACGGAATGGCAGAGCAGGAAATAGCTGTTTATGAAAGAAAGTACCGGGAACTGATTGAGCAGTATGGTGAAAAATATTGGTCGTATGATTGTGGTGCAACATATAAAGGATATTTGAAATTTTATATTGATAAAATAAGAGCGCGCGGAGCAGTTCCGGTATTAGTAACACCACCGCCGCGTCAGTATTATAAAAATGGAAAAATTGCGGCAGTTGCAGGACAGCATGGTGGAGAGGATGCATTTGGTGCATTTCCTTATGTGAGGGCAATCAGGCAGCTTGGAAGACAGGAAAATGTTGTTGTACTGGATTTGTTTCAAAGAAGTTTGGAATTGCTGGAGCGGCTTGGAGAAACGACGGCAAAAAGTCTTCAAAGCATTAAAGATAAAGAGGGCGTAACAATTGGAGAAGCACGGTATGGCAGACCAGAGAAATGGGTGGAGGATTATGATATATATTGGGAAAAGGGAGATTTTACAGTAGATAAGACACATCAGAATCGCCTGGGGTCATATCTGTATGCGGCAATAATTGCAGATTGTATTAGTGAGCAGATTTCCAATCTGACACATTGGCAGCTTCCATGTGCATCAAAGTCTATGCGTTGTCCGGCGAGGATTCGGACATTTATTCCGGTAATGGAAGCTGCAGTGCATCATATTGGTATAAAGATAGTGTAAAAATTACAGCGTTTTTTCCATATAAATATGCGGGCAGTTTTCCTCAAGGTATTCTTCACCCTGACGGACAAAGCCCAGCGTTTCATAAAAGCCTGCGGCGCGCACCTGTGCAGAAATGCCGATTTTTGCGGCATTTTTTGCAGTCACATAAGACTGTGCTTCGGTTAAAAGTAAAGACCCCAGTCCCGTGCCGCGGTAAGGCTTTAAAACAGCAATCCTTCCAAAGATATAGATACTTTTTGCCGTATCATAAAAAATTCTGCATGTTGCAACAGGACTGCCATTTTCGTATCCGACAAGAAAATGCGCCTTGTTATCCTTTTCGTCAAATTCATTTTTAAAGCCCTGTTCTTTTACAAAAACTTCTTTCCGGATAAAAACGGCGTCTTCCGGTAACGTATCAAAATGTTTTATCTGCATAATAATCCTCATTTCTGA